>ERZ1034920.366-NODE-366-length-36957-cov-7.445613_pt1 | contig 36957 bp, 23 predicted proteins | sample MGYA00520688_ERZ1034920 | MGnify/ENA primary metagenome ERZ1034920 (study PRJEB33766, sample SAMN09781785) | gut metagenome | biome: gut microbiome | host: Homo sapiens | place: Madagascar | study: EMG produced TPA metagenomics assembly of the PRJNA485056 data set...
GAGGAGTCAACAGAGTATTCTATGATCTTACAAGTAAGCCGCCGGGTACGATTGAATTCGAATAAGAGCCACAAGTCTTGGAACCTGCTAAACAAGCGGATTCCGAGACTTTTTCTTTTGCTCTGCTACTAATTTGCTACTAATAGCAACTGATATCTGAGAAGCGGTACATTAAATAAAAACTGGAGGCGATAGAATGACAATTGAATTTATGAGAGACTTGCTTTTACAATTATTTTGCAGAATGCAGACTATGAGTTTTACAATGCCAGTCTATAGTTTGTTATATATATTTTGGGGAGGATTCTATGAATAAAGACGATAGTATTCAGAATAAGCAGTCAAAAAAAGAACCCACACCAGACAATAGCGGAAGTTGGATTGCTATCGGGCTATGTTTAGGTATAGGCATTGGACTTCTAATAGATGATCTTGGTCTTGGAATATGTCTGGGAGTTATGATGGGTGTTAGCGTCGGTCCTGCAATCGATGCGATGAGAAAAAGTAAGAAGTCACAGGAGTATAGGGATGATGATGAGAAAGAATAATGTGTTTCGCAAATATGCAGCATCGCTTTTGTTATTTTTGTTATTTGAGATAGTGGCACTTATGTTGTGGATTGCTAAGGATAACCTGTTTTATTTGCTGAATTTCAGTTACATCGGGGGCTGCCTCGCATTGGGAACAGCACTTTTTACTGCAGGAAAATATTATGCCAGGCATTTCGTGCAATTGGCGGTGGGAAGTTATATGTTATTGTATCTTGGTATAATCTCCTGTGAAAATATGCAGATTGAAGGTTTTTGGTATTATTTGTTTCTGGGTGTTTTTGAGGCAGCAACAATTCACTATGCAGTGGCAAAGATTTTCGGTCCGTTGCTTTGGGGGCGGGGATGGTGTGGATATGCCTGTTGGACGGCTATGGTACTGGATTTTCTGCCTTATAAGCAGCCGAAAAAGCCACGAAAGGAAAAGTTAGGAATTCTGCGTTATGTAATGTTTGCAGTATCTCTGGCAGTGGTTTCCGGTCTGTTTTTGATGAAAATCGCAAATCTGGAGAAAATCATGTTCTGGATGTTCCTTGTAGGAAATGCGCTTTACTATATTGCAGGTATTGTGTTAGCTTTTGTATTCAAAGATAACCGCGCATTCTGCAAATATCTGTGCCCGGTTACTGTGTTTCTTAAGCCGATGAGTTACTTTTCACTTTTACGTGTCCATTGTAACGAAAATAGATGTGTTCATTGCGGCAAATGTCTGCAAGTTTGCCCCATGAATGTTGAAGTTAACAAAGAATCCCGTAAGCGGAAAAATGGAACAGAGTGCATTCTCTGTTATGAATGCACGAAAGCCTGCCCCACCAAAGCATTACATTAGGGGAAAAACGCATATTATGAAGCTGGCTTATGCAGCATACGGAATGCTGTGTCGCTTGGCAGAAATGCTTAGGAAATGCGGGGCTGCCGGGTATCAGGAAATGTTGATTGTGCCTGAAAAATAAAAACAAAGGATAAGAGTTACGAGGAATGAAAAAGAAAATACTAATTATATTGGCCGTAATTGCCTGCATCATTGCTGCGCTTGTGGGATATTCGGCATATGAAGTGCATCAGAGTGCGCAGGAATTTCAGGAAGCATACGAAAGTAAGAAGAGCTTTGAACGAACCGAGACAGACGAAGCTGAAGTGGAAGCAGACGGAGAGAAGAAAGCAGAGGAACAGTCTGGAGACAGACCTTATGGCGTGATCGAACCGGGCAGTGAGTATGAAGTAGACACATACATTGACAATCGGGACAATTCAAATAGATTGTATATTTATGATATGGATTACGTGGATCTGGCACTTGACTTTAAACCGAAAAAACTGGCGGATTTCATTGACGTGATCAATGAGAATTCCAAGATTGCCAGGAAATTCAAACCGATTCTGATCGAGTATTGTACCAGAGTATTTGATAAGTATCCGGATATTGAACTCAGACCATTTTACCGTAATCTGAAAGATCTGGAAGTGATTGAATGTACAGACCAGGAACTGCTGAAGGTTACCTGGGATACCAATTCCTGTGGCTGTTACGTGAGAGATGAAGATAAGATCTATGTACTGAAGGATAAGGAATACGAAGAAGGCACTTGGGATTATCAGATCCTTTATCATGAGTTCAGCCATTGCTTGAGAGATAGTATTTATGAGGACGAAGGTGGTAATCGTGTATCAATACAGTTTATGGGACTGAATTATTATGATATCCCGAATGCGGAAGCACTCAATTCGTTGTTCGCAGTGAGTCTGTTTGATTATGAGGAGAAGGATATTGCGTATCAGTTTCAGAGCAATGCCCATCAGATTATATTGGAATGTATGGATAATTACACGCTGAATGATTACGTGAATCACAGTATGACGTATTATGCGAAGCAGTTGGATACATACAATCAGGATGATAATTATGCATTGACGATATTGTCACTGATGAATGAACAGTATGAGGATTATCACGACGACAGCAGAGAGAATCCACAGTCGGTGTATTATCCGATCTATGATTATATTTCAAAAATGTATCTGGATAAATATGTGACAGCAGATATGAGTTATGATGAGGCAAAAGAGGTTATGGATCAGATGCTGGACAGACTTCTTTTTGATGTTCCGGAAGAGTATCATATTGATAGAGATCATTTTTACACATATCTGGATGATTACTACGAAAATAATAGATAGGCAATGCGAAAATAACAAAATCAGCAGGGCGGGTGCTCTGCTGATTTTTTATCGCAATTTGACGCGAATACATTGTGAGATATGTCAAATTAGTTTATAATAAATTTATGTTTTGTATTCAATCAGGAGTGAAATGGATCCTGGTTGAGAAGAGTGAAAAGTTATGAGGATGGGACAGAAGATGAAGCGAGTATGTAAGAGTGTGCTGAGTGTGATGTTATCAGTTGTTATGTTGATGACCGTTATACTGGTCTCGCAGCCGAAAGAAGTGCAGGCAGCACAGGCGGGAAAGAGCAGAGCAATCTACGTAGTATTTGATAACTCGGGAAGTATGTACAAGCCGGGGAATATGGCGTGGTCGCAGGCAACCTATGCGATGGAAGTGTTTGCGGCGATGATGAATTTTGACAGCGGAGATGTGATGAAAGTATTTCCGATGCATCCGGTTACGGTGAATGGCAATGCGGGTACGGACAGAACGACATCCATTACGGTGCAGTCTACGGATGACATCGCGCAGATTCATAATATGTATACACCGGATCCGGAAGGAACACCGTATACACAGGTGAATACGGCATCAGCAGAACTGACTGCGCTGTTAGACAGCGGGGCTGCGCAGGAAGGCTGGCTCGTAGTGCTGACAGATGGTATATTTGACAGTGATGTGCCGGCAGCAGGTCTGCAAGAGGATCTGAAGCAGAAGGCTGCGTCCCGGGACAATATGTACGTACAGTTCCTTGGTATGGGAAGCGAAGTCGAGAATGTGCCGGACAACAATGAGGACGCAGGACTCTATGCACAGAAAGCCGGAGACAGCGCAGCGGTGATCAATGAACTGGCAATTGTAAGCAATCGTATTTTTAAGAGAAATGAATATCCGGGATATAAGGCTGGTAATCCGTTGAAACTGGATGTGCCACTCAGTAAGCTGATCGTATTTGCACAGGGAAGTAATGTAGATATTAAGAGCCTGAAGAATAAAGAGGGCGGCGAAGTCAAGATGGAGAGCTGCTACAGCGTGTCATGCAGCAGTACGGACGGCGCAGGACAGACTTCTTATGTGACACAGGTTCCGACGAAAGACACGTCGTTAAAAGGTGCAGTAGCAGTATTTGCGGATCCGTCTTCATCAATTGTAGAAGGAGAGTACACTCTGGATATAGAAGGAGCAGATTCTATTCAGGTATATTATGAACCAAATGTAGAGTTTGGCGCGGAATTGCTGAAGGGCGGCAAGAAAGTAGATGGGGATACCATTGAAGGAGGTTCGTATCAGGTAAAGGTTGGATTTATCGATCTGTTGTCTGGAAAGTTTATTAAGGATTCTAAGCTGCTTGGCAAGCCTGAATATACCTTGACGGTGAATGGACAGGAGTATGGACTGGGTGGCAACGGAGGAATTACGCAGACGGTTGATATTCAGGCTGATGGAGATGAACTTCAGCTGTCGGCGGATGTTGTGTATCTGAATGATTATATGGATCATGCAGAAAAGACTTATAAGGTATGTACACTTGATATGGAGGTACAGGCGCCGAAGTCTGTGGCATTAAAAGAGATAGATAATGCGGAACCACTGAAGATTACGGCGAAGAAGAATGGCAAGCCGCTGACAAAAGAGCAGTGGGAGAATGCAACGGTAGAACTCGGCACAGTGAATGAGCAGGGAGATACATTTGCGCTGGATTGGGATATCCAGAAAGGCAGTGAAGTGTCTACATGGATTGCAATTCCAAAATATAAAGACGGTAAAATGTTTGAGACCGATACCGGTAAAGCAGAGGTTACAGTTGATGTGTCGACAGAGATTGACGGTAATTCTTATGGCAAGGCGCAGACAGTATCGATGAAGATCAAGGATGACAGAGGTGTGTTGGATTATCTGAAACACTACTGGAAGCAGATTGCGCTTGGCCTACTATTGCTGATTTTGATTCTGGGATATATCCCACCGTTTAAAAAGCGTTTTCCAAGAAAGATGAAATCAAGACCATCTATTGAATGTACGGCCGAAAAGATTGGGATACGTGATTCGATAGTGAAAGGTAATTTTGAGAAGAATAAGTTATCTGTATTTCTACCATATAAGGCAGAGGTCGGAAGGCTGACATTTTCACCGGCTCCGGTAAAGAAGACTGTGAGGGTGAAGGCTGCAGGAGGCGGAAGTATGATGATCTTGAACACATCGACTTTTGCAGGTAAAGAAGATACGACATTTAACGGAATGTCTATACCGGATAATTACAAAGGACATTACCGTATATCGGCGAGCACGATCATTGTGGTGGCAACACCTGAATTTACTTATACATGTATTCCGAATGTGCAGAGAACTGCTGACGGATCGATCAAAAAGGGTAAGAGGAAATGATAAAGCAATACTTTAGTGAGGAGGAAGACAAATGATTGCACCAACATTATTAGTAGGACTTGGGGGAACCGGTTCCAAGATTGTAAGCCGTGTATCCAAGATGGTTACAGAGGAACAGCGAAAGCATATTGGTTTTGCAGTATTTGATACGGATATCAATGAACTGCGCGAGATCCGTGAGGCCAATCCGTATATCAAGACAATTCAGACGTCTACGAAACTGACGGTAGGCGAGTATCTGAATATTGATACGCATGCCAGAGATACCTGGTTCCCGGTAAATGGTATTTTGAACAGCAAGTCGCTGACAGAAGGAGCCGGACAGGTAAGAGCGATTTCAAGACTTGCATTAGATACAGCAATTCGTGCCGGTAATATGGAGCCATTACATAAAGCAATTGAAGAACTGTATAAGCTGGAAGGAGATTCCGGCGAGCAGGCTCTGCGTGTGGTAATTGTAAGTTCACTGGCCGGCGGTACCGGATCCGGATTGATCCTTCCGGTGGCACTTTACCTGAAGAATTATCTGGCAACAAAGTTCCAGGCAAGTGCGAATATTACACGAGGATTTTTTATCCTTCCGGAAGTATTCTATGAAGTGATCCGTGGACAGTCAGAGCGTAACAATCTGCGTTGTAATGCCTATGCGGCACTCCGTGAGCTGGATGCATTTTTGATGAAAGGGGATAAGACCCTGCCTGAGAAATATGACAAGACAGTACGTGTAGAGTTCCCACGCGTAGGTTCTTCCGAAGTAGAAGAATATGATGTAAGACCATATGATTTCTGCTTCCTGTTTGATGCACAGAATACAGAAGGTAAGAAGCTGAACAGCTTTAACCAGTATCTGGATCATGCAGCAAACTGTATTTATTCACAGTCTATCGGACCGATGAATAAGAGAAGCAATTCATCTGAGGATAATACAATCCGTGAGCTGTGTGCACAGAGAGGACGCAATCGTTATGCGGGAGCCGGTTCAGCGATGCTGATCTACCCTACAGAGGACGTAAAAGAATATATTGCACTTAACTGGGCAAAGGAATGTGTATCGAAGCAGTGGCTGGTATTTGATGATATGTACAGAGAACGCTGCATGGCAAATTCGGAAATGCGTGCGCAGGGATTCCATGTGAATGATATCGATCCGTCTATGAGTTATATCGGTTCGATTGAGCAGATGGCAAAACAGAAAGATCCGTTTGCCAAGGCAATTGAGGAGGCCTGCACCATCTATGATGACGGTGGATACAAGAAAGTCAGCGATAAATGGTCTGAGTACGTGGATCAGCTGAAGAAGTTTGTAAAGACCAGCGTGATGACAGGACAGCTGGATCTGGATTCACAGAAGAGACAGGCGATGGGACTGATCAACGATATCGAGGTCGGTAAAAAAGAGGCAAAAGAAGATCTGCAGTCTGCATTTATGGAAGTCGAGAAGTATAAAGATATGGTTATGAGACGGAGCGAGGATTCCGGAAGAACCATCGCATACACCATCTTCCGTGCAAAGAATGATTCAGCAACAAAGGATCGGCTTCCACACCAGATGGAGACATATCTGCGCGATCAGCATGACGCATTTATCCATCCAAATGCAGTCCGTTATTTCCTGTATCAGGCACTGGAACTGATGAAACAGGAAAAGGTATTCGTTGACAAAGAGAATAAGAAAAAAGAGAAGTTCTTTGATGACTTCTATAATATATTTGATGATCCGAAGACGGATGAGACAGAGACCGTGGATCAGCTGACAGAACGTAAGATTGATAAGAAGACGCAGCAGGAGATGAAGGATCAGTTCCGTTATTATCTGAGTGAGGTGGATAAGTACAGAACAAGCAGTGTGCTGGCAGAAGTACTGAGAGAAGGTATTGATTATATTACCAATCTGTGCGATGCGTTCCAGACCTTCTATGCATCTTTCGAAGATCGCATTGGCAAACTGGACAGAAGAATCAATTCTCTGCTGAAAAAATATGTGAATACAGCTGGTAAAACTACACGTTATGTGTGTGCATCGGCTAACTGCTTTAACAGACTGCTGAAGGAAATGCCATATACCGGCAATACGATTACGATTGATAAGGAGCTGGCAGAGGACATTTATTCAAAAGTCCGCGGATATTCCATGATGAAGGACAAACCGGAAAATGGCGGATACTTCGAGGAATTATTCGAAGATGGAATTATTGGATATTTTGAAAAATCTCTGATGGAGATTTACGGTACAACGGTAAATATGGATGTACTTTCAGCACTGGAAAGAGAAGCTAAGTACGAGGCCAATGAATATGATTATGGACGTATAGAACAGTATGTGCGCCGTGTGATCGCAGAGACCAGAAGTCTTTCTAATCCATTTATCGAAAGACCGCTTGGCGAACAGAGGGAACCAATCGCAGCCTGCACATACAGCAAGCAGCTGGATCCGAAGGACGATTCTCCGAGATCTATGCTGATCGCTCAGGAGCTTGGCAATTACGGTGGCAATCCGGATGAAGATATTCCGTTGAATATGATCATGTTCTATCAGGCAATCTACGGGTTGCGTGCCAATGGTCTGTCCAAGTTCGCTCCGGGAAGCGAAGCAGATGGAAGATGCGAAGGTGAGTATTACAAGGCATATTATGAACTGATCAGCCAGATTAAGCCGAAGTCAGATAAGACACCGGTGATCACTCCACATATCGACCGTAAATGGCATATCATTACCTGTCTGCCGGATCTGGATGACGAGAATCAGGAACGTCAGGAGAGAAGAATTTACCGTGCATTTATTCTTGGTATGATCTTCAATCTGATCAGTTACCGGAAAATTGCAGAGGGCAAATATCTCTACAGACTGCAGTTAAATGGTATTGATACCGAAGAGTTTGTGGTATCGAATGGTACACCTTGTGATCATTACTATGAAGTGCTGGATGCGCTGATCATTAATCCGGTTGTTGTTAAGACAATCCTGAATTATATGGATAAGAAGTTTACGGCAGAGAAGAACAGCGCCGGTAAGATTACAATCGAGAACAGCCTTCTGATGAAGCATATCGGTAAGTTAAAAACAGATGAGTTTAAGAAGAGCGGACTGACAATCTTTGACCTTGCGTTGCTGTTGAAGGTATCTACACCGGCGGCAGAATTTGATAAGAAGGTCGGCAAAGATATCATGAGAGAGAGCCTGCAGATGATCTACGAATACATGAGTACCATCGTGCTTGGCGATGATCTTGACTGGATATATGGCAACTTCGTATTTGACCAGGTAAAAGCATTCGATAAAAATGTAGACTGGTATTTTGCAAACTGGAGAGACGATTTCAGCGATTACGTAGATGATCTGATGCAGATCGCAGCTAATGAGCTGGAGAACAAGGAACAGGAGAATCTGTGCGAGAAGATGCAGGAACTGATCGAGAACGCCAGAGAGAGACGAGAATAATTAGCAGAATATAAAGGCGGTGAAAGTAATGCATACAGTGATAATACTGAGTAAGCACTCATCGGATCTGCTGAGAGAATACCGCTATCTTTTTCAACCGTTTGTGGATAAGGGAGCCATTAGTTTCTGTGACTGGAATGAATCCGGAACAGACCTTGAAACGTCTGTCCCGGATCTGTACAAACAGATCAGAGGAAAAGTTGACTGGAGGACTGTGATCGTAAGTGCAGAGCCTGTCTATGGCAATCGGAAAGGTCCGGTGCCGGATGAGAAGAATCCATTTGATTTTCCGGCAGAGGCTGCAAAAGCAGCGGAGGATGCCGTGCCGCAGGATAGTGCGATACCATTGGTGCGTCTGACGCATATGATCTGTGGATATCCGGCAGCGCCGGTTAAGAATTTTGAAGAAGCTTATGAGTATGTGGATGTAGAGACGGGAGTGACTCACAGAGTAAGAGCTTCCGAACTTTCCAGAGAAGAGTTCTATGCCCTGTCAGAAAAATATCGTGACGGTCTGCGTCCGATCTATCTGCAGGAGAGAGTATCGGAGGAAGCAGAAAAGGCGAGAAAGGCACTGGAAGAAAAGTATACGTTTTCTGATGTGCGTCCGCAGGAAGTCTACCTGTTCTCTCTGCGCAGACATCCGGATGATGAGAATTATATCTATGAGTCATGGAAGTCTCCATTTGAGATGGAGAGTTCTGATTTCAGCCGGAGAAATAACTATCCGGGCATCTGCCGTTTTATCTGCGGCGATATTACGAATCCGGAGAACAGCCGCTATACCAGAGAACTGGTAGAATTCTGGATGGGCATACTGACGGTGGCTGTGAACCATATACCGGCCAGCATCTTGCAGGCATATAAGCTGTACCGGATGCAGATCGAGGTGTCAAAAGAAGAACTGGGAGAGACGTTGAACCAGCATCTGAATAAAATGGAAGCAGCGTCTGCGTTTGTACAGACGAGGCTCGGTATGAAGCCGAAGAATGCATTCGAGGAGGGTGCCAGGATTGTTGAAAAGCAGCGTATACCGGTGATCTTCACAGAAGTATCCGGAAAAGATCTGTATATTTCGACAAAAGATATCGGGCTTAGCAGAGACTGTCCGGCAGATGAACTGATGTATTGGAATACCAGTGTGCGCGAAAAGTCGGATAATGTGGAACGATATCTGAAGATGCCGAGACGGGCGGTAGACCGTGCGGCGGCGCAGGTGAAATCTCGTGCAGAAAGCTTTTTTGATGAAGAGTACGAACTGGATCGCTTTCAGATTGAAGAACTGGAAGAAGAGCTGGATACGCTGGAACTACAGATACTGACCAGCGATACCAGAAGTACAGTGGATGGAAAGCAGATTCAGAAGAAGGTTCATGAGATTGACAGGAAGGTGAAAAAAGACATTGCGGTGCGGATGCGCCGAGGTGTTGTGATCAGCACAGGAGTGTTAATTCTGCTTGTATATCTGATGGGATATATTCCGTATATGTTCAACTCGCTTCGTAATGGAGGCGGGGCATTTGCGGGAGCACTTGGCATAAGTCTTGGAGCAACGTTGATAGTGGCGATCGGAGGAATTGTTGCCTTGGTTCTTCTCAGAAAGCAGATCGTGGCGAGTATGGAGCGGTTCAATGATCTGATGCGTTCAGTAGTTAATAGTGTAAATACTTCTGCGCATAAGTATGAGGAGTATTTTTCAACCCTCTGTACTTATATGAAGGCACAGTCTATCTATGCAGGGGTCACAAAGCGCAAGGATGCGGTGTCAGCACGCGTGCAGAAGCTTCGGACGCATAAGCAGGCACTTAGGACAACGATCGCAAGAGATGAAGAGCTGGCGGCAGCGTTTGGTATTCGAAGAGCGGCAGCATTTGAAAAGAATGTAACCAGATTCTTTGATGAAGATAAGGTGCCAAAGGATAACAGGCTTTATTATTATGAAATAGACGGAGGGAAGACAGAGATTCCGCTTAATACAGCGGGAGATATGATCTGGGCTCCGTACAAATTTATTGCAGGTCTGAAGATTGAGAGAGAAGATCTGTATGAGGATGTGAAAGGAGAAGAGTCATGACAGGGATAATGCAATTGATCAAAATTATACTCTGTACAGCATCTTTCATACTCCTCTGTACAGCGAGTCTGAAGATTAATCTAAATGAGTCGGAACGTGCAAGGCAGTTCCCGATGCCGGTAATTGCATTTGTGTATTGTCTGGTCGTGCTGATCTTTTTGAATGGGATCTATGGTGTGACTACAGAATTGGTTGCATATGGAGTTAAGACGCTTCCGGCACTTCGACAACTGAAGCTTCAGAAGTATCTGGTGTATCTGGTGAATCTTCTGATGGTGGCAGGATTCCTGATCGTGAAGCTGATTGCACTGCATGTTCTGAAAAAGAAGCATCACGCAGCAGAAGGATTGATTGAAACAGCTTGCGGCTGGTGTTATGAGTATGATAAAGAACTGGATAAATGGTTTATAAAACCAGAATATTCACAGATTCGGTTCATGTGGAAAGGCATCTATTATACGGCAGTCGGCGTGTCGGCACTGGTGTTTGTGCTGTCACAGTACTTTCTGACATTTGCGGCATTCCGGTCGGTATTTTATCCGGTATTTGGCTTGATCGTGCTGGGCGAAATGATCTGCTTTTTGTCCGGTCTTACCAAGAGACAGTTTATCGGGGATATCCTCGGTGAAGATGAAGATGCTTACAAGGTGGCCAATTATGGCCTTCTGCGAGATGTGCTGAAGACTCTGTTTGGCAAGCATGTATTATATGATACGACAATCGATAATGGTATTGGTGTTCCGGCAGCATTTGAGACGCTGGAAGAGCTCTGCGAAAGCAAGGATAGCGCATCAGCGAATCTTGGCAGATATTTCCGGGCGCTGAAGGAAAGCGGCAAGGACATTGATCCGGGATATGTAAAGAGCTGCATTAAGCTGATGAAAGGACAGAGCGTATTGTTCTGTAACCCATTTTACCGGGATCTGACAGATTATCTGATGATTCCGATGACGAGACAGCTGATGAAGAATCGGAAGACTCTGGTGGTCATGGGTAGAGACTCCTCCACGGATGATGTGAAACTGTGGCTGGAGCAGGGAATCATAGAACAGATCAATACGGACAGTCTGTGGAAAGTAGAAGTACTGAACACGGCTGTGACGAATGCTGATATCGGGATTCTGAAATTCAGTGATCTGTTTAATTTTGAAATACAGCAGAGAAATTCAGAGTTTTTTGAAAAAGTCGGATTCGTATTTATTGTAGAACCATCGAAGCTTCTGGCGACCGGACAGATTGGATTGAATCTGCTGGTTGGAAGATTTCATAAAGAAGTGCCGGTTGTGTATGCTGCTTGTGACCGTAACTGTGACGGGCTGGTAGATGCGTTGTCGCATACACTTCGTACGAATATTACAGAAGTATCGGCAACCAGCCAGAGTGCATCGATTACATCGATCATGTGTTGGGATGCGGACGGCGAATACATGCACCACAGAATATTCTCCAATATTTCCCGATATATGGGTATCGGTACAGAGATTAATTCGGTAGCGTTAAAATATCAGATCGCGAATACCAAATGGTTCAGTGGTGATAAATTCCCGGTTCTGGATATGAAATGGATCGCAGGACAGTATTATAAAAAGATCTGTGGATTTGCAGATCTTCCGGTAAGCCAGGAAAGCTTTAATAAAGCATTTCAGGTGGACTCCAATCTCTGGAGTGCAAGGGCGCAGGAAAATACGTTTCTGGTTGTGGAAGATGAATTCCAGAATCTGTTCGAGATGGTGCGCCTCTATGCGACCAGAGCAAAACAGCAGGGATTTATCAATGTGGTCAGCGAGAATTATCTGCTGAGAGACTATATGTTTGCGAATGCAAAGACATTTCTGACAGACCCGAAAGCAGTACCGACTATCGTGGCAGATTATACCAGGTCAGAGCGTAATACCGTGTTAAAACTCCTGATGCGTATGGCAGGTGAACTGGTATGTGAGGATGATATTGCAGAAGCATTCATGGTAAGCGGTATCGTGTATGATGAGGATACACCGGCAGATACATTGAAAGAGCTGATCTATAAGCATTGTAATATTGATGAGATTAATATCCGGATACATTTCCGGGACGAATTGATGGAAGACGGGCTTCGTACTGTTACCAGAAAGTATTACGAGATTGAAGAGCATACAGAGATCGCAGAGTTTGTCAAAAATCTGAAAAATGCATATTATATTGCAGAGGACGAAAAGGGCGAGACATATTATATCGGTGCGAAGCTGTACGGACACATTTTCCAGGCGCTGATTCCTGGGCAGTTCCTGACTTATGGGGGCAAATACTATGAAGTGCAGTCGATCACACCGCGCAATGGCGTAGTTGTAAGAAGAGCGGCTGACCATATTACGGGGCGTAAGTATTACCGTCAGATTCGTCATATTGCGATTCGTAGCTGGCAGGATGATACCAGCGTGGGTGGTCAGAAATCACTTGGGGATATCCGTATTCTGAAAGGATATTGTCAGGTAGAAGTGCAGACAGACGGATATCTGGAAATGCAGGATTACCATGATCTAAAAAATGGCCGTCATATCTATGTAAGCAGTATTCCAGTGCGTTCATATCGCAATAAACTGGTGATGAAAGTGGTATTTCCGGGAGCATCTGAACGGATCCGTTATACGATGGCACTGATGCTTAATGAGATTTTCCGCACAACTTATCCGGATGCATATCCATATATCTGTGCGGTGACTCCATTCAGTACGGAAAGTGAGATTCCGGAGAATCTGAAATATGCGATGTATTCGATGGAGAGTGAATCTGAAGAACCGGGCATATACATTGTAGAAGACAGTGAGATTGATCTGGGACTGATTACCTCTGTGGAGCGTAATCTGGAGCGATATTTTGAGATTATCGCGGAACTTCTGGGATGGCATGAGAGAAAGATGAAAGAGCATCCGAAGAAGGAGAAACCGGTCAAGAAGTTTGTACCGGAATTCCCGGAACCGGAGGAACGCCCGGAGGCAGAGCAGACTGCCGAAAAGAAGAAAGGTATTGTCCAGAAGATTAAAGAGAAGCTGTCTGGAAAGAAACAGCAGGCAGAGGTGCAGCCGACATTGAAGGATGAGGAGCCGGAACTTACATATTCCGAGGGCGAAGAGCAAAAGCCGGATCTGGAAAGTACAGAGACGAAAGAACCGGAGCAGCTCGTGCGGGACGATCAGGAGAATCATGAACTTACGGAATATCAAAAGCACTGTTTCCTGAAATATGGATATGATGAGATTGACGGTTTCCTGGATTTCGCAGGCACGACAGCATATCTGGCGGCATATGGCTATGACCATAACCCGCTCCAGCAGGTGCGTGATAAGGAAAAGGCGGCGCAGGAATATATCAGGGCATATGATCCGCATAAACTTGGTGCTCATTTCTGTGATTTCTGTGGCGCAGAGATTGCAGGCGGTGAGTACGATGTGCTGAAGGATGGCAGAGAGCGGTGCAGCCACTGTTCTTCAACAGCACTGCGGACAGGGGAAGAATTCAAAGATGTGTATAAGATGGTACTTCGCAATATGGAGATCTTCTATGGCATTAAGATCAATGCGGCGATTAAAGTACGTATGACAGATGCGAGGACGATCGCAAAGCATTTTGGTGAAGATTTTGTACCGACACCGGGTGTGGATGGAAGAGTGCTTGGATTTGCACAGAAAGATGCGTCCGGTTACAGTCTGTATATTGAAAATGGCTCGCCGAGGCTCGCTGCTATGGCAACGATCGCTCACGAACTGACTCATATCTGGCAATATCAGAACTGGGATGATAAGAAGATCATAGAAGCTTATGGAGCACAGAATCGTCTGGAAGTATATGAAGGTATGGCGAAATGGGCCGAGATCCAGTATCTGTTGTATCTGAATGAGACTGCTTACGGAAAGAGGGAGCAGGTTCGAACGATGATGCGGAAGGATGAGTATGGAAGAGGATTTATTCAGTATATGAAGAAATATTCTCTGTCTTATCAGCAGGAAAAGAAACGTACACCGTTTCAGGAATTTCCGCCGCTGTAAGAGATGGACAGCAGGAGCGGAGCATGCACTCATTAAGAGGCATACTCCGCTTTTACTGCATTACATATGATGGGGCTTTGGGCAGATACCATCAATCAGGGAGACTTAAGGAATGAAAAAAGGGTTATCAGTTATTAAATATATATTGTTATCGTTGGTGCTGTTTTTCGGCGGTGTAATGATAGAAGTGTCACCGGCAGATTTTGTTAAGGCGGTTACACAGGATGTGAAAGATCTGATGCCGGATCAGAAGGATGACCCGGACAAGGCGAAAGATGTGCAGGATCAGGCACAGGCAGATGATAAAGATAAAGAAAAAGAACCGAAAGAAAATTACCTGAGATATTATTATTCGCTGTTGGATGGTACAGAGAAAAATTGTTATGACAAAGTGTGCGATGCAATAGAAAATGAGGAAGCATCCGTTGAGCTGGAAGGAATCGATAAGGATCAGCTGGCGCGGATCTTCCAGAGTGTGTATCTGGACTGGCCGGAGTATTTCTGGCTGGATTGTCTGCAGTATACATACAATACGAACCCGACAGGGGTGATCTTGAATTTGAATTATAATTATACGGGGGCAGAGCGTGAAAAGAGAGAGGCAATCGTAAAGCAGCAGTCAGAAGAGATATTGGCTGGAGTGCCGACTGGCGGCTCAGATTACGATAAGGTGAAATATGTCTTTGAGACGCTGGTAGACATGACGGAATATGATCTGTCTGCCCCGGATAATCAGAATATATATAGTGTGTTTGGCAACTGGAAGACAGTGTGTGCGGGATATGCAGGAGCTATGAAGTACCTGCTTGACCGGGCAGGCGTGGATTGTATCTGGGTAACAGGAAACGGAGGAGGCGGACCACACGCATGGAATATCGTGAAATGTGATGGACAGTATTATTACGTGGACACTACCTGGGGAGATCCTGGTTACCGGGAGCTGCAGGGAGAAGATGTGACGAAAGATTTTACCGCATATGAATACCTGTGCTGTTCCGGGCAGATGCTGAATCAGACACATACGCCTGATAGTACTTATCCGCTGCCAGAATGCACGGATACTTCTCTGGAATATTATCGGATGAAAGGCAGATATCTGGAAACGGCAGATGCCGGAATGACACTGGATATTATGAAACAGGCCTATAATGAAGGGAAAAAATATACAAAGATTCAGTATGCAAGTAATGATCTGATGAATCAGATCATGGAACAGCTGAAAGGCGATCTGTCACAGCAGATGATGGAATATATGCAAGCACAGAGCGGACAGGAGCCGAAAGAAACACGATGGGAATATCAGCCGGCCAGCAGCGTGCTGATCGTGTACTGGGAGTAGGATGTTATGGAAAGTGAAAAGATCGTATTTATCAGTTATTCATCAAAAGAAATGGAAACGGCAGTGCGGGTTTGCAATTATCTGGAGGAACAGGGAATTGTATGTTGGATCGCTCCGCGTAACATAGAGGCAGGAGCCAACTATGCCAGTCAGATCGTGGCGGCAATCAGAAGATGCGATACGCTAGTTATGCTGGCATCTGAAAGTACCAATGTATCCGGACATGTCAGTAATGAAGTAAGTATTGCTTTTGATAATAAGAAAAATATTATACCATTTAAACTGCAGGATATAGAATTTACGGATGAATATTTATATTTTCTGGGAAGAAAACACTGGATTGAAGCGCATCAGGATTTTAATAAAGGATTATTAACATTAAAAGATACTATTTGCTCATTACGAAATAAAGAGATAGGCAGCATAATAACAAAGCAGGAGCGACCGGAGCAGAATCCGGTACAGGATCGGAAGCAGGATACAGATACGGTGGTATCACCATGTTATAGCAGAGAAGCAATTGTTCAGCTGATTATTGAGAAGAGTCAGAAATATCCGTACAATATTTATAAAAGACTAACAGACAGGTCCTATAAAGCAATGTTGGATTGCGCAGAGGAATTGTTTGATGCAACTATTCATGTGTATCGCCAGGGGAGAATGGTGGAATGCAGTAAGGAGCTTCCGGAGCTGATCGTGGAAGAACTGTCTGGTGAAAAGGAGAGTTGTATTCAGGTGCAGGGACTTCCTGGAAGTGCCAAGAACATGCTGCTTCAGTTTGCGTTTTATAAGATGTTGAAGAATTTCAGTATGGGAGTCAGCAACGCGCTTCCATTTTATGTATCGGCGAGCTATTATGAGAAACTGCCATATAATCAGGAAAATGTGGCAGAGCAGATGAAAGCGATACTGGCTGAAGAATTTCAGGAATATTTTGAATATCTGCAGGAACATCCAGAAGTACGTCCTGTTTTATTCGTAGAAGCAATCCGTGAGCATAATGTGGCAAAGATATCACCGGAAAATGTAATGTTTGAGCTTTGGAGAAAGTATGGAAAATTCAGCAGGATCTGTGCGATTGATGTAGGACTGATCAAAAATCGTGCAAGATTAAAGCGTGTGATCCCGATTGCCGGTGATAATAAAGGATATCTTTTTTCGACTCATCAGGTTCCGACGGATGACAGGGAAACCGTGATTAAAATGATAAGGAGCATTTATGGGATTTACCAGTATGAGCTGGATGTGGAAGAGACTTATCAGGTATTAAAGAGACTGAAATTCCCGGTGGTAGATATCTTTTTGATCCGCCTGATCGCTACAGAGATGCAGACGGCATATGATTACAGGGAAATCAGGCTTTCCGATATGTACGAGAAGCTGGCACTTTCTGAAGTATATGGTGATGTGGAAAAATTAAAATGTGTGGCATCGGAATTGTACCACTATGTATTTGATGTGTCTTATAATCTGAACACAATCGAATATAATGGTGCGATGTGGTCTTTGCCGCATAAACATAGTACGTATCTGGAGTTCCTGATTGCATACTATTTTGTGGATAAAGTAGAGCATTATCAGGAACAGGATGATTATGCTTTTTTGAAGACAATCATGACAGCAATGTCTAATCGTTTTGTTGTTTCCTTTTTACAGGATAATTATCCACTTCAGGAGATTTTACTGGATTTTATAAAAGGAAAATATGGCACGTTTGATGTGCGTCAGAAGAGCAATGCTGCGTATTGGCTTGGAAGACTGGAATATAAGAATCTGTCAGATGCAGCAGTGGAGATTCTTCAGAATGAATTCGAACGATATAAAGATACAGCTAAGAAGGATAACAGGAATTGTCTTGAGAATTGTGACAGACAGTTTTTGTTCCGTTCAATCTGTACAGGTTTGATGTCGCAGGGACAGGTGGGGATTCTGGATGAGTATCTGTGTGTAGTGATTGTAAATGATATTGCTAATGCGATTAACCGGGGTGCAGTGATCGAGTATTTCGGAGATAATTATCAGATGGCAGCACATGATGCTTATTATATGGATAAGGATATCAACCTGGGAGAGCAGGCAATACGAATTCTGAGCAGTCGGATCGAGAGCGTATTGTTAAGAGAGTCTGGCAGATATATTGAAAAAGATCTGGTGACAATGCTGTCTCTGCTGCAGGCGCGTATTCAAAATGAGAGAAAGACTCTGAAGTATGACCTGCGTCCACTGGCAGAAAAGGCATTGGAATATCTGTCCGCATATCAGACAAGACCGAAGAATGTTGTGTCGGACAAGCTGCAGTTTTATTTTAAGAGCATGGAAGAAGATCTTCGGATTTATCTGGATTCGGAGAATTTTGACATCGGACCATTGATCTACAATCGCTATCGTGGATTGCGTGAGATTAAACGAAATCAATGGCTGGAAAAACAGATTGAGGATCCGGAGAGCATTGCAGAACATACATTCAGTGCGTGGATCATGGCAATGTTTTTCCTGCCGGAAGAATATCCGGCAGATGGTTATTCTAAGCGGGAAATTCTTGATATGCTGTTAGTTCATGATATGGCAGAAGCGGATGTGGGAGATCAGATGATCAGTCTGAATGAACCGAAGCGTGAATTGAAAAAGCAGAATGATGTGTTAAAGAAGCTTTTTGTCAAAGGCACCTATCCGGATATTGCGAATCTGACACATTATTATAATGTGTGGACTGGGTATTATAATGGAATGAATGTGAATGCCAGAATCGCAAGAGATATTAATTTATTACAGACGGTGTACACATTTTGTGAATATTATTGCCATTATCCGGATCATTTTGAATTTGCCGACGTGGAAAAATGGATGAAGGAAAAGAATAATCTAAAAACGGAACTGGGCTATGAATTATTTGACCGATTGATTACAAATAACCAGGATTTTATGAAGGTTGTTTGCTTATCAGGTAAGCAGGAGTAGCGAGATGAGAAGAGCAAGAAAGAAGACGGTGGTCATAAGGGCATATCGTCTTGGGGAACGGAATGATGGTCTGGATAAGCTGGTAGAGGCAGGCCTGGTTGTTCTTCGGGATGATGGAAGTTATGAAGTGCATACGGAAGAGACGAAGGATGGAAAAGGTGAGACAGCGCATGCAGGAGACTATGTGAAGCTGGATGCAGCCGGCAGACCGTACCCCAATGAGGCAGAGTTCTTTGAAAAGAATCACCGGCATATAGATGGTGATCAGTACGAGCAGTTTCCAAAAGACCGGGAAGTCTGGATGATGGGTGATGCAATGTGCCCGGAGGTGGAGTTCCTCATAGAGCAGGGAAGGCTGGAACTTCATAAGGAAGATCCGGAACATTATTTTAAGGGAGCCGGCTGGGGTACAAAGCTTACCGCATCCAGTGATGCGGCACTTGTATTCTATGAGATTAAGCGGAATGCCAGTGGAAATATTGTGGATGCTGAGTTTAACTTTGTGGACAGAGATACGTTTGAAGAGACCTATGAACTGATCAAAGATAAAGAACCGGTCAGGTATGATGCATTTATCAGTTACAGTCACAGCGAGCCGGATGCATTTGTAGCAGGAAAGTTGCATACCATGCTGGAGCATTATAAGGTGCCGAAGAAGATTCAGGAGATCAGCGGTAAGAAAAAGATTGAACGGGTATTTCGCGACAGAGAGGAACTTCCGTTGTCTGCAAATCTGGCAATGGGTATCTGCGAGGCACTGGAAAATTCAGAATATCTGATCGTTATCTGCTCACCGAGATCCGTGAAGTCGGAATGGGTACAGCGGGAGATTGAGACATTTCTGTTGACACATACGAAGGACAAAGTGCTGACACTGCTGGCAGAAGGTGAGCCGGAAGAGGCGTTTCCGGATATCCTGTGTTATGAAGAGAAAATATTGCAGCGACCGGACGGTACGGCAGAAACAGTTCGTGAACGCATCGAGCCGATGGCAGCAGATGTGAGAGGTGCCGATCACAGAGAGAGAGAAAAGAAGCTGAAGGAAGAGTTTCTAAGAATATTAGCGCCGATGCTTGGCTGTACTTACGATGAGCTGAAGCAGAGACACCGGGATTACATGTTCCGCCGTGTGATCGCGGGTGTGAGTGCGGCAGCAGTGCTGGCAGTCGGAGTGACCGCATTTACACTGTATCAGGCAGCAAAGACGGAAGCACAGTATCAGGAGGCGAGGCGCAATCAGGCAAGATACCTTGCGGACATTTCCGGGGATCTGTTAGACAGCGGTGACCGAATGGGTGCACTTAAGACCGTGATGGCGATCACGCCGGACGATCCGGACGCCGATGAACCGGTGGTGGCGGAGCAGATGTATGCATTGAATCAGGCACTGTATTCCTATCAGCACACAGATACATTTATGGATTATAAGACAGAAGGCGCTTATGAACTGGATGCACGGGTGCAGGCACAGGATGGGAATCAGGAAGAATACCTGAGTCCGGACGGAACAGTCTATTGTTGTCTGGATCAGCTGGGAACAGCCTATGTGCTGGATGTAGAATCAGGTACTTGTACATGGAAGATAAATCCGGGCAAGTTAAAAGGGTATGATGGCGGCGCATTTCAGTACATCGCACCAATATCAGACAGTCAGGCAGTTGCAGTGTCTGACGAACAAATTCTGATCCTGGACTGGAAGAAGAAAAAAGTTATAAGTAAGATCGAACGTCAGGAAGAAGAACTGTTGGCATCAGGATTCTATTATACAGTATCGGACATGTATCTTGGAATTACAGATGGAGAAAAGCTGTGGGTATATGATCTGGAACAGGAAGCCTGTGTACATCAGATACAATATCAGGAAGAAGACGATGGAAGCTATGTTTATGTGTTTTCGATGGTGTTTAATGAAGCTGACAGTGAAATTGTAATCAGTGGCGGCCGTCCGGGTCATTCAAATGTTGGAAAAGGAGTTGTATGCATATCACTTGCGGATGAGACGGTTAAGAAACTTTCAGAGACGGATTCGGATGTGGTGGCATATGTGGGAGAGCATCGTGTGGCAGTGGTGCAGTGTGAACTTGCGGGAGAAGTGGAAGCATATGCTGAGAAACCTCCGCTCAGGTACTATGTGGCAATGTATGATACTGAATCAGGGGAGCAAGTCTGGACATCGGAAGATTATGATGTACAGGCAATATCCAGACCGTGTACCGTACAGTTGGCTACTATGAACATGGCGGGAAATGAGAAGCGTCTGATAGCAGTATCATTGAAGGATAAGTTCCTTCAATTGGATCCGGAGACAGGAAGCACTGTATGTGCACAGGTGTATTCCGCTAATATTATATATGTGAGACCAGAGAAAAATGATAAAAGATATCTGGTAGGGTTAGAAGATGGAAGAATCTACCTGGCATTTGCGGGAAAATTTGAAGAAGAATCCGGAGATATAGTGATTGGACAAATCCATACCAGTATTGGAAATATGGTATATAGCGATGCGACGGGAAGCGTGATCCGGTCAGAAGAGTCTGGAAGGAAAGTGATTTTCAGCAGTAGCATGCAGGACACGCAGATGAAGAAGCTCAATATGGATGGTTTTCATATTGACATAGAATATAAATCAATCCCTGATGGCGATGATACAGTTACTTATCGCCTGGTAGAGGGGAAAGACGGATATGCGGGACATGTTAAGACACTGAGTGTATTTGAGACCGGGAATGAGAAAGCAATCTACGAATACCGGTGTGGAGATGATTCTAGTATAGATGATGTGACAATCTTCAAACGTGAGGATCAGATTTGTCTGATGTTCTATGATAAAGAAAGAGGCGAGACACTGGTAGACTTGGATACGGGGAAGGTATTGTGGAGACAGCTTCTTAAAGAAAGTGATTACCAGAATTATGTTGTACAGAATTTTCATCAGGCAGAACGTTGTATTTTATATAGTTATAATCGTTTTTGTGTAGCGGATATGACGGAAGACGGAATTGATATTTCGGAGAAAGATGGTTTTGTAGATGACGAGAAGTTCGTGGATGCAGAGAATTATATTGAAGATATTGCAGTCACAGCAGATGATAAATATGTGATTATTGAGATGAGTGATTATGATGCCCATTTTTTGAAAATATGGGATGTGGACGCAGGCAAATGGAAGAAGATTGATGGTAAGCAGAAATATCCGTTGGGATGTAAGAATGGAGGATTTGCATTGGGTAAGGAAAGCTCGGTGCTTGCAGTATATACGACAGATGGTACAATCGATATCATGGATCTCGAAAAAGGAAGCTGTAAGCAGTCACTTGCCAGCGGATATTATAAAACGGTGCAGTTCGCATTTATGAATCAGGATCAGTATCTGTTGAGCTATGGTGATAATCAGTATCTGACTATGTGGGATGTGGAATCCGGCAAAGTGCGGATGCAGGATGATTCCGGAGATGCCAGCGGCAATCTTGTGACAGATGGGAACAGCAATTATTTTGGACTTATGTACCGTGGTTACAGGTGGAGTGATGGTGATTATAAGGATTCCAGCCTGAGAGTATATTCGGTAGATGACGATGGACAGTTTTACGCTTATGCGGATGTGCCGAGTGGATATGCCAGCTTTGAGGGCAATGAGATATTTGTGGTCTGGCTGGTGGGCGAGAATGGATATTATGCACCGTTATATGATTATCGGGAACTGAAGAAACGTGCAGAGGATGTGCTGGATGGAGCGACACTTACGGATGCAGAGAAAAAGCAGTACTTTGTGTCGGAATAAAGGAGTAATTGGAACATGATATGGAAGATATGTTTTGCCATGGCAATTTTGTTTGTCCTGGCAGGGTCTGCGGTGTATATCATCAGCAGAAAACAGGGAGCAAGTCGAATACAATATCTGGGTGCAGGTGTATTTCTTGCGTCGGTAACCATGTGTTTCCCGGTGATGTATATGCAGGAGAACGCGGGAATCGCACTGGCAATGTGTATTTCTCACAGTATTCGGATGTTTGTGGTGGATACCGGTGCGGATGATATCCTCAGTATGCTTACGAGAGATATACTCGGCTCTATGCTGCTTCCATATAAGATATTGGCGGTGACGTTGTATCTGCTGGCGCCGGTATTTACATTAGGCGTGGTGCTGCAGTATTTTTCAAATACATTTGAGCGGCTGCGGCTGCGCCTGAAGAAAAAACATGATCTGTATATCTTTTCAGAATTGAATGCGCGTTCGTTAGAGATCGCATCCGATATGTGGAGCTGTGCAAAAAAATCGGGACGCAGACTGGAAATCGTATTTTGTTGTTCTGACAAGAAGGATAGTGTTAATACGGATCAGGAAAAAAGTGCACGTAAGCTGAATGCGGTGCTTTTGCCGGAAGAGATCATACATGTGAGACTGAATAGTCAGAAACGCAGGGTGAATTATTATATAATCTCAGAAGACGATGATGCGAATGTAGATCAGACATTGAAAATGATTCATGACATGACAGGTGGATCAGCCTGGTATACCAAACAGAGGTTGTGTCAGAAAAATGTAACACTTCATTGTTATGCGACCAATGCCGAAGCGGAGATTCTGTTGGATGCCAAAGATAAGCAGGATCTGAGAGTTGTGCTTGTAGACGAAGTGCGGGATGCAGTCTATGAACAGTTATATGAATATCCGCTGTATACGAATCAGATGCAGACAGGTGGAGCAAAGCAGAATACGCTTACGCTGTTGATTGTGGGCGGTGGCAAAGCAGGATGTGAATTTCTGAAGGCGGCTGTCTGGAGTGGTCAGATGATAAGTTATAAGCTGAATATTCATCTGTTTGATCTGGAAGGGACAAATCTGCAAGAGAGATTGGAAGAAGAATGCCCAGAACTTCTGGCAGAGGGAGGAAGTTATCAGATTTGTATCCACGAAGGCGATGTATTCAGCAGCACAATGCAGAGCGAACTGGACGCATTAGGACAGGTGGACTATTGTGTATCAGCGCTGGGAGATGATGAGAGATCAATTCGTGCAGCGGTATGGATGAGACGCCATTTTTGCGCAAAAACGGGATATACGAAACCATTTATCTGTGCGTATGTGCAAAGTTTGGCAAAGAAAATGGCGGTCAGTGAACTTTCGGAAAACACGAGAAGAAAGACCAGTCTTTCCTATGGAATTGTACCGTTTGGATGTGGCGGGGTTTATTATGGTAATGAATCAGATGCGGCATTTGTACTGGAATATCTGGGACTTGGTGTGCAGTCGCATTATTTCCGTCTGAACCGGGAATCCGATGCAGAGTCTCGCCGGTATGCAGTGCAGAACTTTTATGAAAAGCAAGGCAATCGCCGGTCGAGTATAGCGAATGGCATGCATATCAGTACCAAATTATGGGAAATGGGATATGGCATTCTGCGTGTACCGGAAAATGGCGAAGAACTGGAATGTTACCGCAGGTGCGTAAAGCCGGTGGATTTCGCCGAGATACTGGCATCATTAAGCGAAACAGAGCGTGCGGCTTATTACAATCTGGAACATGAACGATGGATGGCATATGTCCGCACGGAAGGATGGAGACTGACAAGTAACGAAGGCAGGACGCTTGCGGAGATCCGTGCCTGTTATGAACTGTATTGCGAGGAGTTTAAGAATCAGAATTATCTGGCGAAAATGCATCCGGCATTGGTGCCGATAGAGAGCGACGATCCATCAGTAGCGACGCTTCAGCAGGTGGATGATATGATCGTGCAGGTGAACCGGGAAAAGGGACTTGGAGAATATTATCCGGACTATGTGCAGTCAGATGTGGAACTTGTGGATCATATCGGCGAGATCGTATCCGGCGCCTGGTGCGGGCCGGAGGGCATGCAGATAGCAGGAACACTGGCAAAAGAAGGCACGTGTGTGATCTGCAGCCTGGAGGATATGCGCAGATATCAGGAAGAACGAAAAAGCTGTTGAACTCTAATCATCCAGAGCATATAATAGAACCACGGTCTGGTCAAAAGAGACCATACGTGGAAGGATGAACAGTATATGGAATTGCAGAAGAATAATACATCACAAGAGAATGGGATGGATCATACATCATATCTGCCGGAGGCATCACTGCGTCCGGCAGATATTTTACTGCCAGACATGGGTGCGGATATGAAAAAATGGGCGGTGATCGCATGTGATCAGTTTACCGCACAGCCGGAGTACTGGGAGCGTGTGGAAGATTACGTGCAGGATGCGCCGTCTATGCTGCGGCTTATTTATCCGGAGATATATTTGAATATAGATGACAGACAGGCGTACACAGATCGCATTGCCGCGATTCAGAATGAGATGTCCGCATATCTGAAAGATGAAGTCTTAAAGGAACGCGTACATCAGGGCTACGTACTGACGGTGCGGCAGACTGCTGCGGGAGAACGGATTGGTCTGGTGGCAGAATTGGATCTGGAAAAATATGATTATCATGTGGGAACCGATGCACCGGTGCGTGCCACGGAAGCTACAGTGAAAGAACGAATTCCGGTACGTGTGGGTATCCGTGAAGGCGCATCACTGGAAAGTCCTCACGTAATGGTGCTGATGGATGATCCGAAGAAGCAGCTTTTGGAAGCATTATATGAAGAGCGTATGAGTTTTGAGAAGCTGTACGATACAGATCTGATGGAAGATGGTGGTCATGTGACCGGATATGCGGTTACCGGAGTGCATGCGGAACGTGTATCCGCGAGATTGCAGCAGATGGAAGAAGAATGTCCGGGTATTTTCCTTGCGGTTGGAGATGGCAATCATTCGCTTGCTTCGGCAAAGACGTGCTGGGAGAATGCGAAAAAGGATCTGACAGAAGAAGAACGGACGGATCATCCGATGCGTTATGCATTGGTGGAAGCTGTGAATCTGTACAGTCCGTCATTGCTGTTTTATCCGATCCACAGAGTGTTGTATGACTGTGATGATAATACGCTGGTAAATGGCTTTGCGGAATATCTGGAAAAGCAGGATATGAGACTTGTGCGGACGGATAATGACAATCAGGCGGATGTAACATTCTTATATAAGGAAAATGAAGCTTCCTATAAGATTGGAAACCGGGCTGGGCACTTGCCGGTGGAGCTTCTTCAGAAATATCTGGATGAATATTTGAAAGAACATCCGGAGCAGGAACTCGACTATGTACATAGTGAGGCAGCGGCAGAGCATATTGCAGAAGATGGAAGAGGCTGTGCAATGATTCTTGGAGCCTTTGATAAGAGTTCGCTTTTTGATGCGATTGAAGCAGGAGGTGTGTTGCCGAGAAAGACATTTTCCATCGGCGAAGATATCCAGAAGCGTTATTATATGGAATGCAGAAAGCTCACAAAATAAATAGCTGTTTTGCGACAGAGCAGGGAGAAAAGGCTTGACTTCCGTCCGAATGCTGTGCTATAGTATTCTAGCGATGGAAGTAGGTCTTTTTTTTATGCCTAATTTTAGGTAGCCTCGCAAGCTACCGGTAACACGTAAAAATGTAAATACGAAGCGAGGTGGAAGTTGTGCGTACAAGAATTACTTTAGAGTGTACAGAATGCAAGCAGCGTAACTACAACATGACTAAGGATAAGAAAGCTCATCCGGAACGCATGGAGACTAAGAAGTACTGTAAGTTCTGCAAATCACACACAATGCACAAAGAAACGAAATAAGTCGTTCTGAAAAGGAGTGTGAATGTCATGAGTAAGAAAGAAGCTCAGAAGAAAAGCTGGTTCAAAGGTCTGAAAGCGGAATTCCGCAAGATCATCTGGCCGGACAAAGAGACACTTGCAAAACAGACAGCGGCAGTCGTTTCTGTATCCGTTGTATTGGGAGCAATCATTGCAGTGATTGATTTCCTGGTGCAGAACGGAGTGGATTTATTGGTAAGATAACTGATAAACTGCATGCAAGAAAGGTGATTTTATGTCAGAAGCAAAATGGTACGTGGTTCATACCTATTCCGGGTATGAGAACAAGGTAAAGGCTAACATTGACAAGACCATTGAGAACAGACATCTGGAAGATGAGATTCTGGAAGTCAGAGTTCCGATGCAGGATGTAGTCGAGATGAAGAACGGAGTTCCGAAGACTGCACAGAAAAAGATGTTTCCCGGCTATGTTCTGATCCACATGATCATGAACGACGATACCTGGTATGTAGTACGTAACACAAGAGGTGTTACAGGATTCGTAGGTCCTGGATCCAAACCGGTTCCGCTTACGGATGTTGAGATGGCCGGACTTGGAATCAAGCGAGAGAATATCGAGTCTGATTACGAGATCGGAGATACCATTCAGGTTATTGCCGGAGCATGGGCAGACACAGTTGGCGTTGTCCAGTCTATGAATCTGCAGAAGCAGAGTCTGACCATCAATGTAGAGCTTTTTGGCCGCGAGACGCCAGTAGAATTAAGTTTCGCAGAAATTAAGAAGATGTAGTACGTTTTTCACAGCTGGCTGTGGAAATCAAGATTAAAATCAGTGGGAGGGGTATTTACCCCGGCATTACCACAAGGAGGTAATTAAAATGGCAAAAAAAGTAACAGGTTATATCAAATTACAGATTCCTGCAGGTAAGGCAACACCGGCTCCTCCGGTAGGACCTGCACTTGGACAGCATGGTGTTAACATTGTAGAATTTACAAAGCAGTTCAATGCTAAGACAGCAGATCAGGGAGATCTGATCATTCCTGTAGTAATCACAGTTTACAATGACAGAAGCTTTAGCTTCATCACAAAGACACCACCGGCAGCAGTTCTTATTAAGAAAGCCTGCAACATCAAATCTGGTTCAGGCGTGCCGAACAAGACTAAGGTAGCAACAATCACTAAGGCTCAGGTTCAGGAAATCGCAGAGCTGAAGATGCCAGACCTTAACGCAGCAAGCGTTGAGAGTGCTATGAGCATGATCGAAGGTACATGCCGTTCTATGGGTGTTACCGTTACTGAATAATCTGAGAATAACTGAGTGAAATTGATGATATAACGCAGTGGGAGGGTTATCCCGACATTACCACAAGGAGGTATTTTTAAATGAAACACGGAAAGAAATATATCGAAGCTGCCAAGAATATCGAGAGAGGTAATCTTTACGGAAAAGAAGAGGCTATCGCTCTGGTAAAGAAGACAGCAGTTGCCAAATTTGATGAGACCATCGAGGCTCATATCAGAACCGGATGTGACGGACGTCACGCTGACCAGCAGATTCGTGGAGCAGTTGTACTGCCACACGGAACTGGTAAGAAAGTTCGTATCCTGGTATTCGCTAAGGATGCTAAGGCTGAAGAGGCTAAAGCAGCTGGTGCTGATTACGTAGGAGGAATGGAACTGATCGAGAAGATCCAGAAAGAAAACTGGTTCGATTTCGACGTAGTAGTAGCTACACCGGATATGATGGGCGTTGTTGGACGTATCGGTCGTGTACTTGGACCTAAGGGACTTATGCCAAACCCGAAGGCTGGTACAGTAACAATGGACGTTACTAAGGCTGTTAACGATATCAAAGCTGGTAAGATCGAGTACAGACTTGACAAAACTAATATCGTACACGTTCCGATCGGAAAGGCTTCTTTCTCTGAGGAACAGCTTGCAGACAACTTCCAGACGCTTATTGATGCACTGAACAAAGCCAGACCGGCAGCGGTTAAGGGTCAGTACCTTAAGAGTGTGACACTTACTTCTACTATGGGACCTGGAGTAAAGATTAACCCGGCTAAGCTGGCTTAATCCACACAGCATCGAAATACAGAAAATCACCGTCGATTGACGGTGATTTTTTTGTGCAATAAACACTGCGGTATGCTATACTGAATCTGTGATGTCTGCTGAGGACGGAAAATGTCAGACCGGGTGTGGTCTAGCGAGGAGGACAAAAGATATGAGGAATGATGAGAAGAATACATATTCTGATGATGGTAAGGTGTTTTGCCAGCAGTGCGGAGCGAAGATTGATGAGAATGATGTGCATTGTCCGAACTGCGGCGCATTTCAGGGAGAACGCTATGTAGAGATGCCGGATGATCCTGCGGATGCACCGGTCTACAAGAAAAAAGGCGGCAGCATTCCGTTGATCATTGGAATTATACTGATCAGTCTGCTGATTGTGGGCGGTGTCGGTTATCTGGTTTACAGTCAGGTATTTGCACCGGCGAAGGAAGCCTCCCAAGATTTGGAAGAGCTTGATGAAAAAGAAGAAAAGACAGTAGATGCTGATGAGGTAGATCTGGATGAGGTGGATATTAATGCTACCGAAAACAGTTATTGTACACTGGCCGGAAATGTTAAGAAAGCATCGAATGGTTCGGAAATGCTGAGCTGGGGAGATGGACTGACTGTGTATGCACTGGACTCTGATGGGAATAAGGTGTTGGTAGAAGATGTGAGCAGCGTATATGTAGATGATGCAAAATTACAGACAGGTCTGCTTGCGGCACTGGCGGCTAACGAGAAAGTGAAGATCGGTGGTGATCTGAGCGTACACGGTGATAAGCTTTATCTGGAAGCGAATAAGGTAATGAATGAAGATGGCGTAGAGCTGGTGCTTGAAAAAGGTAAGACGGAGACCATTACAGAAGAGAAAGAAGCAGTGGAGGAAACCGCAGGTGATGCGGGCGGCTATGTATTGCCGCAGAGTAGCAGCAGACTGCTTACAGATGCTGATGTGGCGGGGTTGAGTTTGCAACAGATCAATTATGCAAAGAATGAGATCTATGCACGCCATGGAAGGCTGTTTGATTCTCGGGAACTGCAGAACTATTTTAATTCCCAGAGCTGGTATTCGGGAACGATCGCACCGGCAAATTTCAGCGAGTCGTTACTCTCTGACGTGGAGAAGAAAAATGTTACATTCCTGAAGAATCTGGAGTTCAGTATTTCTCCGAATGGATATCAGTTAGATCAGTAAATGGATCAGGTGCGTTATGAGAAAAGTGCGTATAGTAAGCGCCATGCTGACTATTGTTTTGGGTGTGACCGGGTGTGGCAGAATTTCGAAACTGACAGATAAGAAATCGGAACAAGAGAAAGTGCGTGTGATTCAAAACGAAAAGCCTGAGAAGAATGAACAGACGGAAGCTCCGGAACCGGAAGAAAAAGAAAAGAAATTACTTGTGGCAATCGATCCCGGACATCAGGCGTGGGAGGTAGATATGAGCGCAAAGGAGCCCAACGCTCCGGGGTCTGCTGAGATGAAAGCGAAAGCAAGTACAGGTACTTCGGGGAAATATACCGGCATCCCGGAGTACGAGCTTTGTCTGGATGTGTCATTACAGCTTCGCGATGCGTTGCGGGAAGCGGGCTATGATGTGATCATGACCAGAGAGGACAATGAAACTGCAATTAGTAATTCGGAACGAGCCATACTTGCTAATGACGCAGGCGCGGATGTTGCGATTCGAATTCATGCCAACGGCAGTGAAGATGCGTCTGTGAATGGGGCGCTGGCACTGATTGCATCTCAGACGAATCCGAATACATCATCGCTTTACGGTGACAGCAGGGAGCTGGCAGAAGATGTGCTGGGGTCCTATTGTGCGAATACCGGGATGCAGAATCTTGGTATTCAAGAAAATGATACAATGACCGGTCTTAACTGGAGTGAAGTTCCTGTGATGATTCTGGAAATGGGATTCATGACGAATGAACAGGATGACCGTAATATGGAAGATGCGGATTACCGGAATAAGATGGTAGAAGGTATAGTCCGTGGTGTTGAGCAGTATTATGAATCACATCGAACTTCGGATGCGAATGAGCTTGATGAGCTGAGTACAGAACTTGCGGGCGAGATTCAGGAGCGTCAGGCGCAGGGTGAATCTTGGAGCGTATATGTAGAAAAGATCGCCGATGGAAGCTATGCGTTGGCGGGTGATGGCAGACAGGAAGCGGCGAGCCTGATCAAATTGTTTGTTGCCGGAACTGTATATGAACAGCAGGATAATCTGGCTGGACAGGAAAACTATACTGGAGAGACGGAAACGCTTGTGCGGAGTATGATCCGTGTCAGCGACAATGATGCGGCGAATACATTGGTGAGAAGATTGGGATCCGGTGATGCTGCGGCCGGTATGCAGAAAGTGAATGACTATTGCGCGGAACATGGATACTCGGATACTCATATGGGAAGGCTGCTTTTGGATTTTAATGCGTCGGATGATAATTACACCTCGCCAAAGGATTGCGTGAAGTTTTTAGAGTCGATCGAGAACAATGAGATCGCCGGTGCATCACAGATTCTTGCCTATATGAAAGAACAGGAACGTCGGGGCAAGATTCCGGCAGGGCTTCCGGAAGGAACAGTGTGCGCGAATAAAACAGGTGAACTGGAAGACGCAGAACATGATGCGGCGATTATAAGTACGGACAAAGGCGATTATGCGATCTGCGTGATGAGCAGTGGATTGAATGATACGGCTGCCGCACGTGGCAAAATTGTGGAAATATCTGGTCTGGTATATCAAACTGTGATAAACTAGACACGTAGTATCTAATACAAAGGAGGAACCAGAGATGAAGATATGTAAGAACTGTGGAGCAGAGATACAGGATGGAGCTGCATTCTGCACACGTTGTGGTACAAAAGTGGAAGAACAGAAAGTGGAAGAACAGAAAGCGGAACCTGAGAAAACAGAACAGACAGCACGACAGGTAGAATCTGAACAGACGTCTGATCAGTCGCAGGCTGAAGGCCAGAATGCCGGAGCACAGAATGTAAATTATGGACAGGGTCAGAACTATGGTCAGAATCCAAATTATGATCAGTCGCAGAATTATGGACGACAGGGTGGGTATCAGCCGAATTATACACCATATGACCCGTATGACCACACACCGGAATTTACAGCAAAGGACATTTCTGATAATAAGGTGATCGCGATGCTGGTATATCTGATGGGAACAGTCGGAATCATCGTTGCACTGCTGGCAAGTAAGGATTCACCGTATCTGTCATTCCATGTAAGACAGGCACTGAAATTCACGGTGCTCGAAGTGCTTACCGGAATTATAACACTGCTTCTGTTCTGGACATTTATTGTGCCGATCGCAGCGGGTATCTTTGGAATTGTATTGTTTGTGTGCAAGATCATTGCGTTCTTCTCTATCTGCAAAGGCAATGCAAAAGAACCATATGTGGTAAGAAGCTTTAATTTCTTAAAATAAGTATTGACAGCATTAGAAAAGTATGCTAATCTACTAAAAGACTGCCGAAGACAGTAGGTGTCCGCGAGGACGTAAGCGTGATGCGCGCCTACCGAGGAAGAATAGATTAGTACGTCATGTATGAATTTCAACCTCTGTGTCTTTGACACGGAGGTTTTTTATATCTATCGGCGGTGTATAAACCAAAATCTATAAGGAGGTGCACCATTCGTGGCAAAAGTTGAATTGAAACAGCCAGTCGTACAGGCTATCGTAAATGACATCGAAGGCGCTCAGTCAATCGTCCTGGTTGATTACCGTGGACTGACGGTTGCAGAAGATACAGCTCTTCGTAAACAGCTGAGAGAAGCTGGAGTAGTTTACAAAGTTTGTAAGAACACAATGATGAAAAGAGCTTTTGAAGGAACAGATTTTGCTCAGTTAGATGAGTATCTGGACGGACCGAATGCTATTGCAATTTCTAAAGATGATGCAACAGCTCCGGCAAGAATCCTTGCTAAGTTTGCAAAAGATGCAAAGGCTCTTGAATTAAAAGCAGGTGTGGTAGAAGGACAGAAGTATGATGCAGCAGCATTGACAGAACTTGCAAAGATCCCTTCAAGAGAAGAACTGCTTTCAAGATTACTTGGAAGTATGCAGTCTCCGATCACAAACCTGGCACGCGTTCTCAACCAGATCGCAGAAAAAGGTGGAGCAGCAGAATGCACACCGGCTACAGAAGAAGCTCCTGCAGAGGCAGCAGCAGAGACTCCGGCTACAGAGGAGTAAGAAGTATGAGGAAGTCTTATATGACTTCAGAATACAAAGTTCTTTGTGCCTGACAGCGTAGGCATGAAGGATGTCATTTAATCATGAAAGATCAAAATTAAGAATATGGAGGAAAATGAAATGGCAAAGTTGACAACAGCTGAGTTTATTGATGCTATCAAAGAGTTATCAGTATTAGAGTTAAATGATTTAGTAAAAGCATGTGAAGAAGAATTTGGTGTTTCTGCAGCAGCAGGTGTTGTTGTAGCAGCAGCAGGTGGAGATGCAGCAGCAGCTGAAGAGAAAGATGAGTTTGATGTAGAGCTTACAGCAGCAGGTGCTTCTAAGGTTAAGGTTATCAAGGTTGTTCGTGAGATCACAGGTCTTGGACTGAAAGAAGCTAAGGCAGTTGTAGATGGCGCACCTAAGGTTGTTAAAGAGGGCGTTTCTAAGGCTGAGGCTGAGGAAATCAAAGCTAAACTGGAAGCTGAGGGAGCAGAAGTTAACCTTAAATAATTCCAACAGGCGAATTGAATTCAGTAATCAAAGCACCGTACAGGTATTGCACCTGTATGGTGCTTTTAAATTTCTTCAAAAAATATGAAACTATGTGTTGACAATATTAAGGGTGTCGTGATATAGTAGAAAATGCGCAATTGTGGAAAGTTGTGCCACTAAAATGCGCCTAAAATTAGCTTGACAAGCTAATCTGTCGTTGAAACTGCAAGATTTCAGGCAAATTGATGCCACAAAATATTAAACGAGGAGTGAATGTCAAATGGAGAAAAACAGAATTCGTCCTATCAAGAGTGGAAGAAGTTCCCGCATGAGCTATTCCCGCCAAAAAGAAGTACTTCAGATGCCGAATCTGATCGAAGTCCAGAAGGATTCCTACAAATGGTTTCTGGATGAAGGATTAAATGAGGTATTTGATGATATTTCTCCTATTACAGATTACAGCGGAAAGCTTAGTCTGGAATTCGTGGATTTTACCCTGTGTGAGAAGGATGTGAAGTACTCAATCGATGAGTGCAAGGAGCGTGACGCAACATACGCTGCACCTTTGAAGGTAAAGGTAAGACTTCACAATAAAGAAACAGATGAAATTAATGAACATGAGATTTTTATGGGCGATCTGCCGTTGATGACTGCTACGGGTACGTTCGTGATTAATGGTGCAGAACGTGTTATCGTAAGTCAGCTTGTACGTTCTCCTGGCATTTACTATGCAATTGCTCATGATAAACTTGGAAAGAAACTGTATTCTTCAACTGTTATCCCGAACCGTGGAGCATGGCTGGAGTATGAGACGGATTCGAATGATATCTTTTACGTGCGTGTAGACCGCACACGTAAGGTTCCGATCACTGTGCTGATCCGTGCACTTGGTATCGGTACTAATCCGGAGATCGTAGAACTCTTTGGTGAAGAGCCTAAGATCCTGGCAAGTTTTGAGAAGGATGCTGCGACCAATTATCAGGAAGGTCTTCTGGAGTTATATAAGAAGATCCGTCCGGGCGAGCCGCTGGCAGTAGACAGTGCGGAAAGTCTGATTACCAGCATGTTCTTTGATCCTAGACGTTATGATCTGGCTAAGGTTGGCCGTTACAAATTTAATAAAAAGCTGGCTCTTAAGAACCGTATTTCAGGTCATGTACTGGCTGAGACGGTTGTGAGCCCGCTGACAGGTGAAATCATTGCAGAAGAAGGAACGAAGATTACTAGAGATATAGCAGATCAGATTCAGAATGCGGCGGTTCCGGCTGTATGGCTGGAGAATCCGGAAGAGGAGAGAAAGATCAAAATTCTCTCTAACATGATGGTTGATCTGGATGCAATCGTAGACGTAGATCCGGCTGAACTGGGCGTGACAGAACAGGTATATTATCCGGTTCTGGCTACAATCCTGGAAGAGACAGCAGGTGATATCGATGAACTCAAGGATGCGATCCACAGAGATATTCACGACCTGATTCCGAAGCATATTACGAAGGAAGATATTCTTGCTTCTATTAACTATAACATCCATCTGGAGTATGGTGTTGGTACGGATGATGATATCGACCACCTGGGTAACCGCCGTATCCGTTCCGTAGGAGAACTTCTGCAGAACCAGTACCGTATCGGTCTGTCCAGACTGGAACGTGTGGTACGTGAGCGTATGACTACACAGGATACAGAAGGCATTTCACCACAGTCTCTGATCAACATTAAGCCTGTAACAGCAGCAGTGAAAGAGTTTTTTGGATCTTCACAGCTGTCACAGTTCATGGATCAGAATAACCCGCTGGGTGAGCTGACTCATAAGAGACGTCTTTCAGCGCTGGGACCTGGCGGTCTGTCAAGAGACCGTGCCGGATTCGAGGTACGAGATGTACACTACTCGCATTATGGAAGAATGTGCCCTATCGAGACACCTGAGGGACCGAACATTGGTCTGATCAACTCTCTTGCATGTTATGCAAGAATTAATGAATATGGATTTATCGAGGCTCCGTATCGTAAGATCAATCACGATGATCCGAAGAACCCGGTTGTCACAGAAGAAGTTGTATATATGACAGCTGACGAAGAGGATAACTACCATGTAGCACAGGCGAACGAGAAGCTGGATGAAGAAGGACATTTTGTTCGTAAGAGCGTATCTGGTCGTTACAGAGAAGAGACTCAGGAGTATGAGCGTACAATGTTTGATTACATGGACGTATCTCCGAGAATGGTATTCTCTGTTGCTACAGCATTGATTCCATTCCTGCAGAATGACGATGCGAACCGTGCGCTGATGGGATCTAACATGCAGCGTCAGGCCGTACCGCTTATGCTGACAGAGGCACCGGTTGTAGGTACTGGTATGGAAGAAAAGTCTGCTGTTGACTCAGGAGTATGTGTGGTTGCTGAGCAGGGCGGTATTGTAGAGCGTTCTACTTCTACAGAGATCACAATCCGTCAGGATGACAAGACTCTTAAGAAATACAAGCTGACCAAGTTCCAGAGAAGTAACCAGAGCAACTGCTACAACCAGAGACCGATCGTATTTAAGGGAGAAAGAGTAGAAGAAGGACAGGTAATCGCTGATGGTCCGTCTACATCACAGGGTGAGATGGCTCTTGGTAAGAACCCGCTGATCGGATTTATGACCTGGGAAGGTTACAACTACGAGGATGCCGTTCTGCTTAGTGAGAGACTGGTGCAGGACGATGTATATACATCTATTCATATTGAGGAATATGAAGCAGAAGCGAGAGATACCAAGCTCGGACCTGAGGAAATCACAAGAGATATCCCAGGTGTGGGTGATGACGCTCTGAAGGATCTGGATGAGCGTGGTATTATCCGTATCGGTGCAGAAGTGCGCGCCGGAGATATTCTGGTAGGTAAGGTTACTCCTAAGGGAGAGACAGAACTTACGGCAGAAGAAAGACTGCTTCGCGCAATCTTTGGTGAGAAGGCACGTGAAGTACGTGATACTTCCCTGAAAGTACCGCACGGAGAATATGGTATTGTTGTAGATGCGAAGGTATTTACAAGAGAGAACGGTGATGAACTGTCTCCTGGAGTAAATCAGTCTGTACGTATCTACATTGCACAGAAGAGAAAGATTTCTGTTGGTGATAAGATGGCCGGACGTCATGGTAACAAGGGTGTCGTTTCCCGTGTGCTTCCTGTAGAGGATATGCCATTCCTGCCAAATGGTCGTCCGCTGGACATCGTGTTGAACCCACTGGGTGTGCCTTCACGTATGAATATCGGACAGGTGCTGGAGATTCATCTGTCACTGGCAGCAAAAGCATTAGGATTTAACATCGCGACACCGGTATTTGACGGTGCAGACGAGCATGATATTATGGATACTCTGGAACTTGCAAATGACTATGTAAATCTGGAGTGGGATGAATTCAAGAAGCTTCATGAGGCTGAACTTCTTCCGGAAGTTGTGGATTATCTGTATGAAAACAGAGATCACAGAAAACTGTGGAAGGGTGTACCGCTTTCAAGAGACGGTAAAGTACGCCTGCGTGACGGACGTACCGGTGAGTATTTCGACAGCCCGGTAACAATCGGTCACATGCATTACCTGAAGCTCCATCACCTGGTAGACGACAAGATCCATGCACGTTCTAC
>ERZ1034920.371-NODE-371-length-36719-cov-14.158439_pt1 | contig 36719 bp, 27 predicted proteins | sample MGYA00520688_ERZ1034920 | MGnify/ENA primary metagenome ERZ1034920 (study PRJEB33766, sample SAMN09781785) | gut metagenome | biome: gut microbiome | host: Homo sapiens | place: Madagascar | study: EMG produced TPA metagenomics assembly of the PRJNA485056 data...
CCACCCTAGCCCTCCCCCTATAAAGGGAGGGAATGACCGCCACTTGTTTTTATATTTTTAATATATTTATGAAATACGATAAAAAATCGCAACGCAAGAGTGCCGTCATTGCGAGAAAATTTGGGCTAGGGGTTTGTAGTGCAACTTGAATATCCAAAAATTTTCGTGGCAATCTAGAAATTATTATCCTACTGGATTACTTCGTCACTGACGTTCCTCGTAATGACGTCATTATTGTAGTTACAACTACTGATTGTTTTAAAACAACTTTCAATTTTCCACTTTCAACATTCAACTCTTGAAAGATGTATCGTAATTAACTATAAGGATTAATTCGCCACTAATGTTCCTTTAGCTTCCCAAGAATGTGCTATATTGTTGCTGCATTTGCGAAATTGTCAAATCCATAGACGAAAATTTCTTTTCCAAACGTGATTTATAGCGGTCAATTTCTTTATTTGACTTCGTAATCTTAGAGTTCAAATTCGTTAATTCTCGATTGTATGCACTTTCTGTCACAGCAAAATAACCGGATACAGACTGCAAGGCATTCTCTACAATCGTTTCTACATTCGTAAAGATACCTTTGTTATCCTTGCTGCCAATAAGCAATGCCTTAACTGCGTCAGCGTCAGCCTCATAAGCTTTGAAGAACGCTTCCTTATCAAAATTCAAATTAATTATACTTGAATTTGATGTAGAAATATTGCTTGCACTCGCAGCTTCCACAGAAATTCCGATTGCACTTAAATTTCTGAACGTTGTTGCACCCAAGTCAGAACTTGTCATCAAACTCCTTAATTGGTTTCTAATCATCTTCAAAGTTGTTTGATTCTTCAATGCGCCATCTTTTGCTATCGCATCATCAACATTACTCATCAATTCGTTATAAGAATCCACAATATCAGAAAGAGCACTGGCAACGCTTTCTTTATCTTTTTCAACCGTAACTTTTATTGACGAACCACTAGTAAGACCATTCAGGTTCAAAGTTACACCCTTAATTCTGGTTATATCACTGGTAATTGTGTTTGATGTCGCAGTATAACTTGTACCATTGATTCTAAATTGAGCGTTACTTCCCAATTCTTGCGTATCAACATTCATTCTAGATACTTTGAGCGAACCATCTGCGTTCCATTCAGAAGTTGTGTAGCCCATAATATCAGTAAAGTTGCTGGTTCCTGCTTCTATGTTAATAAGAGCAGCGCCGGAGCTTCTTGACTTAATCACAAGCTTGCCGTCTATTGTGTCCCAATAAGCAGTTGCATTAGCGCCTTCTGCGTTATTAATTGTTGCCACAAGATCGTTAATCGTAGTGTTTGCATTAATTTCAATTCGCTCAGTACCAATAATAAAAGAGCCTGCTGTAACTTTTCCACGCCTAAAGATTCCGTCCGCCATAACTTTAGACTCGCCGTTTACGGTATAAAGCGCTCTTGCACTCTCTGCGGTTCCGTCTTTTGTTTTTGTAACTCCGGTTACTGCCAAGAAATTTGATGTGTCAGTCGTGTTACCAAGCTCTACTGACACGTCTTTATCTGTAGAATAGAATACGAGCTTGCCGTTGTCATCAAATTTCATATCCACATTAGAGAATTTTTGAGATATTAATGAGCGAACATCACCAAGTGTGTGAGAAGCTTCTATGTTGATTAAAGTCTTCTCTCCGTTTCTGTAGATTGATAATGAACCGCTTGTAATTCCCAGTGTGCTTAATTTTGTGTTCATATCTGCATATGCAGAAGCGGATGCAGAATGCTCTTCTATAATCGTAGTGGTAGATTGAACTGTCGCAGTACTAGACATAAATCCGCTAAGAACATCTTTTGATGTCATTTTTAAGTTTGCGTTCGGATTAAATAATGACGAAGTTGTTCTATCGGCTATAATTGACAAGTCACCGGCATTTGAAACGTATAGTTTTCCGTTCAGAAAATCAGCCTGAATTCCTGCATTCTTAAGTTTGTCAACCAAACTGCCGAATGTTTCTGTGTCTGTTATCCTTACAGTTTTTGTTTCACCATTAACCATTACGACTAAATCACCTGCGGATTTTAGTGTTGAACCACCCCAAGGCGTATCAAAATCACTCAACAAACTATCTGTAGTTGCGGTAGTTGTGTGAGTAACAGTGCTGTACAAGAGTTCTGAACCCGTGTAACTGTAACTTGCAGAAACATCTGATGTGCCAAAAAGTTTTTCTACAACATTTGACGCATTGTTTACATTGTTTGATTTTGCGACATAAGAATTACCACTGCCTATCAAAACAAGACTTGAAGAATCACCTTTGTCTATCAATCCGGCTTGAATACCAAAGGATTTGAGAGTGTCCATAAATGAACCTAATGTATCTTCAGAAGAAATTAGTGCCGTGTATTTCACACCATTGTTGTAGATACAGAATTCTCCGGCAGTTACACCTAAATCAGAAAGCAATGTATCACGTGTTGCACCTACAGTTTGAGTGGTTGTATCTTTTGTTTTCAGACCTTCTGATTTTGTATCATATTTTTTAGTATAATTAGAGCCCAATAAGAACTCTCCTAATGCTCCAGAGATATCGAAATCACTCAATTCCGTAGAACTTGCACTAACCATGCCGGCGCCGTCTACAGTTGCGTTAATTCCGTAAGAAGCAAGTGTATCAAATACAGATTTGAGAGTTTGTGTTTTTGAGAAATTTATCGTGTTGTTTCTTACAATGCCGTCTTTATCTGTAGTCTTGATTATAAGAGCAGCTGTTCCTTCGGAAGCGAATGTAATACTTGTTCCGTCACTCTTCTTGATTGCACCCAATTGAGTATCATCCACAGCAGCACCGATTCCGGTACTCATCAAAGTTCCTGTAGTTTTGTTAGAGTATATCGTCTGATAAGAACTCGTATCTTCCGTAGAACCATTTGTTACATAAACAAATCTGTCAGAAACAGCGTTTGCAACACCAGATTTTGTAGTTGTTGAAAACTCGTTATAAGTTCCAAATCCCAATGATTCACAGAGATTTCCTGTTATACCTATAATCCAAGCAGATGATGTTGAATCAGGTGCTATTGTTAAATAATAATTACCATAGCTACTACCAGTATTTTCTGTATATAGAAAATCAATGTCATACTCTTTTAACATACTTTTTAATTGTGCAAATGTTGTATTTTCATTCACAGTTATACTATTAAGTTCGCCTTTGGTATTTGCTATTGATATCGTGGATTCACCTTCAAAACCGTATTCAAATAGTCTTGTAGAACTACCAGTTTGAATGTCGTTTTCCGAACTAGAATGATAAAATTCACCCTCGTTTTCAACTTTGCCGATTAAAGATTTATATGTATAAGTATTTTTTACATTATATGTTTTTCCATTACCATATCCTATATTAAAACTACCACATAATATTGAATTCATATAAGTAATAGCATTTGTATCTGTACCAGTTAATGTTAATTTTCCACCAGACAACGATGCAGATATTCCTTCTACATCGTTATTTACCCAATCAAGAAAATCTTGAACAGTACTAGAAGATGTTATTGTCATTTTGTTTCGCATTAAACTATCTTTTATCGTATCAATGGTTCGAAGAAGTTCAATAGTACCGGTTCCAAATCCTAATGCGGTAAGTTTTGTAGCATTTGAAACGGAAGCAGCAACAGAAGACGTAACACTACAACCGACAGTTTTTGATACGGTTGTAGTAACTACTACAGTTATATTGCCCAAATAACCACCTAAATGAACACTGAATTGCTCATCAATATCCCAACCAAAAGTATCTGCATACATATTACTACTACCTGTATCAATATATTGATTGTTATCAGACACACTAAAATGGGTTACAGCAGCATCAGAAAAATCAAAAGCAACTTTAGAAGACGTTATACTAGCTTTGATTGTATATTTTGCCAGCTCATTAAACAAATCACCAAATGTCATATCTTGTGTTAATGTTATATCCCTGTATTTGCCATCTGCAGTTTGTACTTCTATTGTACCCATATAATATGGATTAATAGTAAATTGACTTTTGTATTCATCATCAGGTTCTTTACAATAGAAATAATCTTTTAGCTTTGAAGATTCTGTTGGCGTACCAATGTATATAGTTTCAACAAGTTTTTTATCTCCAGTAACTGGGCGACCTTTTGTAGTATATCTATCAACAATATCTATACCTAAAACATCTGCTAAATCACCTTGTACATAATATCCTTTATCAGATGTCAATTGAATATAGCCATCATATAAATTAGCATTTATACCGTAGCTAGCTAAAGCATCAAACAACTCCTGAAATGTTTGAGCATTACTCGTTATATTAATAATACCTAGTTGAGCGCTTGTAATTGTTCCATCTTTATTTGTTGTAATATACTGATATACTGTCAAACTTCTTCCGCTAGCCTTCACTCCGGCTTTTGCGAATGTACATGTAGCGTCAATTGGCGTAGTTATAGTATAGTTTCCGCCAACAGAGCCTGTCATCATTACAGAAGTAAACACAGAAATACCCAATGCCTCCGCAACAGAACCTCTTACAAAATTGCCGTTAGAAGAATTTAGCGTTATCACACCATCGCTCATAGAGCCAATTACACCATACTTTGACAATTCCGTAAAAATATCATCTATAGTCATGGAATCGTTTACGGCAATCTCTTGCACCAAAGTATTTTTGGAATCATAAACTGCCAAAGCATAACCGCTCGAAGGTTTTGCCGTACTTATACCCAAATCCTTCAAAGTATCATAAGCTGTAGCGTAAGTAACCGTCTTAGTCGACAAAATATTACCGCTCATATAAATCTTTTGCGTATTACCGCTGCCGCTTGTTACGCCCAAGACATCCGCAACTTTACCGCTAACTGTCCCCTCTGAAACAGTCAAAACTCCCTTTGTATTAAAGGAAGCACTCAAGCCTGCATTATTCAACTTTGTAACAACTTCATCTATAGTATTAGTCCCTGATACATTTATAGTCGTTATTGTTCCGGAAGAGCTCTTAGCTATAATCTTAGTATCACTTCCAACAGCTGACCAACCGTCCAATTCTTGCAATTTAGTGCTGCCGTTAGCATCCGTTACTGTTGTAACAACTGTTTCATAATTCAAGCTGCCGGAAGTTTGGCTCTTAGAATTCACATTGCTGGTCAAGCCGAGGGCTGATATTATTCCGGTATTGCCAATATCAACAATTTCTGCGTCCCTAATCTGCAAAACTCCATCAGAACTCAAGTTTGCATCCACCTCAAATGATTGCAATTTGTTAATTAAGTTTGCCAAAGTCGTATTGCCATTAATCGCAAATGTATAAGAAGTTCCATTTGCTTTAACCTGAATATTACCTGATTTAATTGTACCGAGTTCAGATAGTTTGGTATTACCTGTTGCAGATGTAACAATAGTTTCAGAGTTTGTAATCTTCAAATCAGAGCTTTCATATCCACCAGTTGATTTTAGATGCAAAGCATCCACTATCCCCGTACCTACAGTACCGTCTGGGTGTTTAGTTAGCGTGTCATCAATTGCTCCTGATGGTAGATTTATGCTAAAAATACCTGATGTTTCACTATAATTTGCATCAACACCGATATTTTTCATCTTAGTAATAAAATTAGAAATCGTATCATTTTCGCCAATAGTTATTGTATGTTTTGTACCATTAACCATAACACCAATATCACCCGACTTTACCCCAATAGCAGAAAGTTTGGTATCCATAGTTGCAGTTTCAGTCTGAACAATAGTTGTCATGTTCTTAAACCCCGAAACAGCCTGTGTTCCGGTCGCAAGTTTATCAACATTTATTTCATAAGAAGCTTCTTCTGCTTCTGTAGTAGCTGCAGCGGTCAGAATACTTGTATCAGAAGACGTTGCAAGTTTTTGCGCAAATATATCCATTGAACCAACGCCAAACTTAGCGTCTGTTACCTTTTCTAACATAGAACGGAATGAAGTGAAAAAAGACTTGATTTTGGACAAAGTTTCTTGCGTCGTCTGAATCTTTGATTTTTCTCCCTCATAAGTCTCAACTTTTGCTTTCTTAAGCGCAACCAAAGATTCCACCCACGAAGAGGTGTCTAAGCCTGATGCTAATCCGCTAAATGATATACTCATGTCTGTTCCTTTGTTTTGTTTGTTCTATGGTGTGTGATTTTTGTTTGTGTAGTTATTTGTTTTATTTTTTTTGTGTTTGTTTAGTCTTGTAGTTTTAAAGTGATTTTGGCGCGTCCTCTCCCTTTATAGGGGGAGTTTTCTGCTTGACTTACCAGTCTGTAGTTTTAACTACTGGTTAGTAAGCGTGGTGTAATGGGTGGGGGCTAACCCGCAAGGGCTCTCAAATCTTTGTCTTCCCCTCGCCCCTTGTGGGAGAGGGTAGAATTTCAAGTTGAGCTTTGCGAAACTTAGAAATTCGGGTGAGGGGATGAACCCTCTGGGTATGCTTGTAATAAATAATTTATTATCCATATCCACCCTCATCAGGGCTCAGCCCAGCTTGTCTTGGATGATTCGGGGTGTCGGCAGAGTAACGTCCGACCTCCACCTTACGGGCTAACGCCCTACCGAAAATCCGCTCTCCCTTCAAGGGCGAAGCGTGAATCGCGAGAACTCATGCATTTACTTTTACAATCAGCTCTACCATCGAGAGCGAAGCGTGAAACGCGTTATCCAACTTATTAAGCCAAATTCAATTGTCAACTTGCGGGGTATTACTCTAATAAAAGAAAAGGTATCGGAAGTATCGCTCCGCCGATACCGGCTCCAAATACTAAAGTAATGAAATCGAATGTAATCGTTTTGGAGCCATAATAATTGCATAAAAGAATTTTCCTTCCTAAAACTCAAACCACAGATTCTATTGAGTTTTAGCTTACCAATTGTTAGGCTTCTCAAACATAACATTTTGTATAAAATGTTATGTTATAAAAACGTAAAAAGTATTGATTTTACTAGATTCAAGGCTTTATATCATGCAATATAAGGTGTATATTACCAATCTATACTAAGGGGTTCACAAACGCTAAAAGGTATGCTATAATGGAGTTTAGAAAGATGATGTTTTCAAGTCAAACATAACATTTTATACAAAATGTTATGAGCCCAATAGATATAATACTTTCAGGCACCTATTTTTTAATTTTGTTAAGACAAACATCAATACACTTAATATTTCAACCTAAGACAAATAGGTAAAAGTCCCCAAACCGCCCTAGTTAGGGAGGTCGCAGTCGTAGGCGAATTATATGAGCCGTACGAATACTGGCGGATATCAAACAGTTATTGCGAAACTCTTTAGACTCGTGGCAATCCATTAGATTAAGGCATTGACGTAGAGCTTTTTTGCGTTTAAACTTAGATATTATAAGTGTGGGGAGATAAATATGGAAGAAAATGTTTTAAAGAAATTTAGTACTGCTAAGTTTTTAAGTTTTGCGTTAGGATTTTTCGGGCTGCAATTCGCGTGGCAAATGAGAATCATCCTATCAGGTCCGGTTACAGAAAATCTTGGTGCTTCACCATTTTTATTTGGTTTAATTTGGTTAGCAGGGCCGTTTACCGGCATGGTTGTGCAACCATTAATCGGTGCTTTGAGTGACAAAACAACTTCTCCTTTTGGAAGAAGAAGACCTTATTTATTAGGTGGTGCTTTACTTTCAGCAGTAGCTCTTTGGGCTTTACCTAATTCTGAATTAATTACAAACTTTATATCTTCCAATTTACACATAAAATTACCGGCTCTTGCTGCATTATGTTTTGCCGCAATAATGATTTGGATTCTTGATGCATGCGTTAACATCGCTCAAGGACCATACAGAGCATTAATTCCGGATGTTGTTCCACAAGAACAGCACTCAATCGCTAACTCTTATATTAGTTTAGCTATCGGTTTAGGTTCGGTAGTTGCAGCAGGAACAGCACCATTCCTAAAATGGGCATTCAACTACCAAATGTCTATTAACGCTCAATTCATTATGGCAGCTTTAGCATTTTCTCTTGGCATGATTTGGACTTGTATGACGATTAAAGAACGCAAATACCAGCCAAAAGAAGATAAAAAGAAAGAAAAATTTGATTTTATTAAATCTTTAAAAGAGTTCTTCGCACTATCTCCGGAAGTTGGAAAAATTTGTTGGATGCAATTCTTCACTTGGATTGGCACAATGTGTATGATGATTTATTTTACACAATATTCTATCCACACAGTATTTGGAGTACCAGATTTATCAAATGTTTCAGAAATTGTAAAATCAAGTTACGATTCTGCGGTACTAGCAGGAACAAACTTCTCTTCAATATGTTTTGCAATATTCAATTTCGTTTGCTTTATAGTTGCAATTCCTATCGGTGCTTTATCCGTAAAATTCGGCAACAAAAAAGTTCACGTGATATCAATGTTGACAATGGCTTTAGCTTATTTAGGCATGGCATTCTGTGTTAACGTAAAATTGGTTGCACTATTTATGGCGATTTCCGGTATTGGCTGGGCAAGCATTTGCGCACTACCTTTTGCAATGCTTTCTCAATTCATCAAACCTGGTACTGAAGGTTCTGTAATGGGTATTTTCAATATCTTTATTGCCGGTCCGCAAGTATTTGTTTGCACACTAGTTTCTTGGTTCATCAACAAATGCAGCTTCAACGTAATTGGCGGTGTTAACTACCACTGGGAATACACTTTTGTAATTGGCGCTCTATGTTTAGTTTTAGCTTCTGCAATTGCTTACAACGTTAAAAGTAAAGCAGAACTTGAAGGTTAAATACAGAGGTTATAAAAATGCAAAATTCAAATGGTAGTGGTTCAAAAGGTCGTGTCTTCTTTATTTATCCACCGTCACCGGTTTTAAATAGAGAAGACAGATGTCAACAACCGACTAAGGATTTATTGGTTATTCCGCCACTTCCCCCTACTGATTTAATGTATTTGGCAGCTATTGCCGAGCAATGTGGCTTTGAGGCAAAAATAAAAGATTACAGCCAGGGCGGAGATTTCATTGCAGACTTAAAAGAATTTGAACCGCATTATTTGGTCGCAAACATTGCAACTCCGACATTTTCATCTGATATGGACTGGATAAAGCAAGCCAAAGAAACAAATCCTTCACTTTGCACTATCGTAAAGGGAGCGCCTTTTTTAACTTATAACCAGAATGCCGTTTATGAAAACACATATTTAGATTATGTAATTGTAGGTGAAGCTGAATTCACGCTACGAGATATTCTGAACGGAGTTCCTGATAACGAGATTTTAGGCATCTGTTACAGAGAAAACTTTCAGGCTGAAAAAACAGAAAAGCGTCCGTTTATTGAGAATTTGGACAGCATACCGTTCCCAGCCAGACATTTAGTTGATAATAATATTTATAGAAGACCCGACAATGGCAAAGTTCAAGCCGTAATAAAAGTTGCACGTGGCTGTCCGTTCCATTGTTTTTTCTGCTTGGCAACACCGGTATCCGGAGCAAAAGTTCGAGTTCGCTCTGCGGAAAATATTATTGCAGAAATTAAAGAATGTGTAGAAAAGTACAATATAACAAACTTTGTGTTCTGGTCAGATATTTTTAATTTCAATAGAGAGTGGACGCTCAATTTATGCAACAAAATTATTGAAAGTGGGCTAAAAATAACTTGGTCATCTAACACGCGTGCAGATACAATGGATGATGAGATGGCTGCTCTTATGTACAAATCAGGTTGTAGGCTCGTAAGCATAGGAGTTGAGAGCGGTTCGCAAATGATACTAGATAATATCGGCAAAAAAATTAAACTAGATGATATTCGAAAAACTGTTAAAATTTTAAAGAAAAACAAAATTAAGATTTATAACTATTTTGTAATTGGTTTACCTTGGGAAACTGAGGAAACGGTAAAAGAAACAGTAAAATTCGCGATAGAACTGGATAGCAATTTTATAAGTTTTTATACAGCAACTCCGCTTCCCGGAACAAGATATTTTGCTTACGCATTGGCAAATAAATTAGTAGAAGGCAATTTGGATTTCACAAGTGCTTACTATGAGCCAGTAGTCCGTTCGCAAGCTTTGAGCAAAGAACGCATTTTTGAATTACACAAAAAAGCCGTTAAGCAATTCTACTTGCGCCCAAAATTTATCTTAAAAACACTGCTATCTCTTCGTAGCTTTGAAGAATTAAAAAACTACTTTACAGCAGGAATGAATTTAATCAGGCATAAATAATTTATTCAACAACTTCGCCAAGAAGTCGATTGCCATCAAGTCCTGTTATTTTAACCTTTTTCAGGGTATTAAATTCACCATTTGGCATAATAACATTCAAATAATTGGCAGTAATACCTTTAAACAAGCCCGTTTTCTTATCCGGATGTTTTTCTATAAGAACTTCTACAACATCACCAATATTTGACTTTTGAAATGCGGTAAATTTTTTTGCCGAAATTTGTTTAATAACCGATGCGCGTTCTTCCTTAATCTTCTCATCCAAATGACCGGAAAGTTTTTCTGCAATTGTACCTTTTCTGATTGAATAAGGGAATGTGTGAATTTGGCTCAACTTTGATTTTTTCAAATTTTCTACAGTCGTTGAAAATTCTTCTTCTGTTTCACCGACAAAACCGGCTATAATATCACTGCCCAAAAACGGTTTGTTGAAACGTGATACAATATCTTCTATTTGATCAAGATAATATTCAACAGTATAGTGTCGATTCATTCGTTTCAAAGTCGCATTGCAAGCTGATTGCAAAGACAAATGGAAATGCGGACAGAATTTTTCACTCTGCTGCAAAAAGTTCAAGAGTTCCGGAGTAATTTCGTGCGGATTCAATGACCCCAAACGATAGCGCTGAATTTTTGTTTTGTTTTCAATTTCCATCAACAAATCCAATAATTCTTTTTTATGTTCCTTACCCCACAATCCAATATGAATACCTGTCAAGATAACTTCCTTATATCCTAATTTTGAATATCGGTTAATTTCTTTGATTATAAAATCAGAGTCAGCGCTTCTTGATTTTCCACGTCCATAAGGAATTATGCAGTATGAGCAGCGGTTGTCACACCCGTCTTGTATTTTTAGGCTAATTCGGGTTTTTGAAGTATCATCAAGAACAACTTCACAAAACTCGTTTTCTGACATCAAATCTTTTACAGCAAACTTTTCCTCATTTAATAATAACTTTGCGATATTAAACTTATCTTCATTACCGTAAACATAATCAATATATGACTCTTGGAGAAGTTTTTCTTTTTCTATTTGTGCGATACACCCAGTCAGAATAGTTTTTAAACCAATTCCATGTGCATGACGCAAAAGATACATTGCTTCGTTATCGCTGGTTTGAGTAACCGAGCAAGAATTTAGGATATAAAAATTCGCATCTTTTTGATTTTTAACTTCAATAAATCCAGCATCACAAAGTTTTTGAGCAACAATTTGTCCCTCAAATTGATTTGATTTGCATCCCATGGATTTTAGATAAAACTTTTTCATAACTCGATTTTAGCATAAAAATGATATTTCTACCGAGGAGCCGACAATTGTATCTACTTATGTAGCACCAAAGGCAAACCCTCGAAGCGCAACACTTCGAGGGTCATTGAAAGGACCTTTATTATCTCTATTATTTTCTCATTACGTGATTATTTATTATTCAGGTAAAATCCGGCAAATATTCTACTAAATCAAGTTCAATGCGATTGAAGGCTGTTGGTTAGCCGTTGACAGCAATGACGCAGTAGCTTGTTGCAGAATCTGATACTTGATATAATTTGAAGATTCTGTAGCTGCATCAGCATCCTTGATTGTAGAAACAGCTTCTGTCAAGTTTTCTCTTTGAACATCTGTAGAATCAATTGCAGAATCCAATCTGTTCATGTATGCACCAATTTTAGTACATCTTAGAGAAATGTTGTCAATAGCATCATCAATTTGGTCAATAAATGCTCTAGCTGTCGAATCATTTGTATAAATAGAATTACAAATAGCAGTCAAAGTAACATTATCAATATTACCACCAGCTTTTGCGGAACCATCCTTAATCAGCTGATAAGTTAATTCGTTAGAATACCACTTGCCATCTGGTGCTTCATATGTGTGAGTATCATTTTTTTTGTTTTCTACAGTAAAATCCATGCTACTAATAGGTGATTTTGTTGAAAAACCAAATATCATTGATGATTTTGCACTAGCAAATAAGAACGCATCCATCTTGATTACACATCTTCTATCAGAATACAAACCAACTTGCAAGTTAATATCTGTTTCTCTTGAACCATCTAACAAGTGTGTATCATTAAAGTCTGTAATTTCACAAAGACGATTGATTTCATCCATTCTCTGTGTAACTTCCAATGCAATAGCGTTCAAGGAAGCAGATCCGTATGTACCGTTCGCCGCTTGCATCGTCAAATCTCTAATTCTTTGTAAGTAGTCATTGATGATATCCAACACACCTTCTTGAGTTGTTAACATATCCAAACCCATTTGAGCGTTAGTTTCAATAATATCGTAACCGCTTACTTTAGCTTCCATGCCGGTATACACTGCGTAACCAGCTGCGTCATCCTTAGCAGAGTTTATCTTGAAGCCAGTAGATAATTTCTCCATTGCTGAGTTCATGCCCTTTGTCGCACTCTTTAAGTACTTTTGACATGTTAGGGATGACAAATTCGTGTTAATTGTTAATGTTGAAGTTGATCCCATAATAAATTTCCTTTCAATAAATTTATATTTTGCCTTTCCCTATATATTACGGCACATTTTTTTTAAACTTTACAACTTTAGTTAGAGAATACTCCATATAGATGAGAAGTGAATAAAATTAGGCATTGTAGAAGGTGTTTTTTATAATATTTTTCTTATTTTACAAATTTCTATAACTAAAGTTAGAGAAAATCATGTTAAACATGCTAAGAATACAATCTCTCTTGATGGGGAATTAACATGTTTTTATAAGGATTTATCATGCAGAGAGTGAAAATTAATTGCCACATTTTATTCCAAGGGAGGACAAAATGAAATTTGAAAATTCAGAAACATTAAAATGCTTAATAAACGCTTTTGCCGGCGAATCACAAGCTAGAAACAGATACACTTTTTTTGCTAAAGTCGCAAAACAGGAAGGTTATGAAAAAATTAGCGCAGTTTTTCTTGATACAGCTTCTAACGAAGAAGAGCATGCTAAGTTGTTCTACAAACAAATTCCAAACAATCACCACACAGTAGATGCGTCATACCCGTTTTTCTATGGTGATACTTACAAAAATCTTATCTCCGCTGCATCCGGCGAAAGAGAAGAGTGGGAAATTATTTACAAAAACTCGGCGCAAATCGCCAAAGAAGAGGGTTATGATGAAATCGAAAGATTATTTACCAACATTGTCGAAATAGAAAAACACCATTCTCATAGATTTGAACTCCTTGCAGAAGAAATGAAAGGAGAAAGCGTATTCAAGAAACCTGAAATCACCCAATGGGTTTGCAGAAAATGTGGACACATACATATTGGGAAAGAAGCTCCTTGTAAGTGCCCTGTTTGCGATCATCCACAAGGATATTTTGAATTGTTTGTTGAAAAGTTCTAAAAAAATCGGCTTATAAAGCCGATTTTTCATTTATCCAAATCTTCGGTTTTAAAATACGTATACCCTTCATAATGATAGCTTGCATCAATTCCCTTCATATACATTTCTCTATTATTAATATCACCAGTCAGAGCTTGTTTTAATATATGTTTTATTTCAATATCTTTAATCGGTGAACGCTCCATAGCAAGCAAATAATCTTCTTTATCTACCTTACTCCAATCAACAACACAGCCGAGCTCTTTCTTCAAAATTAAATCTAGCCAAATTCTGGTACTTCTGCCGTTTCCTTCTCTAAATGGATGCGCAACATTCATTTCTACATACTTTTCAATTATTTCATCAAAATTACTTTGTGGCATTTTATCAATATTTTCTAAAGCTGCATTCAAATACATTACAGGAGCAAAACGAAAATTGCCCTTTGCAATATTTACATCACGAATTTGTCCTGCAAAATCATAAATTTCTTCAAATAAAAATTCATGAATTTTAGCTAATGCAGAGAACTTTCCGGCTTCTAAACAATCTAAATACCCATTTGTAAAGAGTTGCAAAGCCTTCTTTTTACTTATCCGCTCTTCTTCTCTTGCTAACTCTGAAGAAGTTGTAATTCCCAATTTGTTTTCTAGTACCATAATATTCCTTATTTTTCCAACACAGCCAATCTATTAATTATAGCTTGAGTAAATTCTGTTGTTGTAGCGCTTCCGCCTATATCCGCAGTTTTGATTCCGGCATTTAGAATTTCAAATAAAGCTAGCTTTATATTTGTAGCTGCCTCGTTTTCTCCAATATAATTAAGCATTTCAATTGCAGACATTAGCATGGCTGTAGGATTAGCCTTATTCTGACCTGCAATATCCGGAGCAGAACCGTGGACAGGTTCAAATACAGCATAATCCAATCCAATATTAGCACCTTGTGCAATTCCCAATCCACCTATTAAACCTGCACAAAGGTCTGAAACAATATCACCGTATAAATTTGGCAAAAGTAATACGTCAAACTGATTTGGATTTTGAACAAGCTGCATGCAGCAATTATCAACTAGAACTTCTCTAAAAGCAATTGTCGGATAATCTTTTGCGATTTTGCGTGCAGAATCTAAAAACAAACCGTCAGATAACTTACAGATATTGGCTTTGGTTACAACGCAAACTTCTTTTCTATTATTTTTTACTGCATAATCAAATGCAAACTTGGCAATCCTTTCAGAAGCTTTTCTTGTAATTATTTTGATACTTTCAGCTGTATCCTCATCCACTTGGCGTTCAATACCCGCATACAAATCCTCAGTATTTTCTCTAACTACAACAATATCAACTTTGTCGTATCTAGTTTTGATTGATGGTAAGTTATAACAAGGACGCAAATTTGCGTACAAATCAAGTTCTTTTCTCAACTGAACATTAACAGAACGAAATCCTTTACCAATCGGAGTCGTTACCGGCGATTTTAGAGCGATTCCGGTTCGTTTTACAGAATCTAAAACTCGTTTAGGAAGAGGTGTTCCCTCTTCTTCGATTACGTCAGCACCGGCAGTTTGAACATCCCAATCAATCGCAATGCCGGCTGCATTTATAATTTTTACAACCGAATCCGTAATTTCCGGTCCAATTCCATCACCTTTTATTAATGTTACTTGTTTCATATTTCCATTCCTATCTAATTTTTACTTGAAATGCGTAGGGGTGGGAAATGCGTGAGCGGTTCCCACCGCAAACAACAATTAAACCTTGATTTCGTTCTTAGCTTTCAAATAAGCTTCTATACCTTTTGTAAGTTGATCCGGACAACTGGTTGGACGGCTTCCACAGTGCAAACCGCTTAATTTTGGAACAATATCATTAATATTCATTCCTTTTATCAAAATGCCAATGCCGCTAAGATTACCATTACAACCACCGACAAATTCAACATCCTGAATAATATCATCTTTAATTCTCATCTGCATCATTTTGCAGCAAACACCTTTTGGCTGATATTGAACAATATCAACACCATTCACATTATTAATTTTGATTTCTTCGCTCATATTATACTCCTATTTAACAGATGTAGTTCTAACACCAATTATATCATTTTGTTTCGGCATAATCAATTATTAGGCTGATTATAATAACTTTATGCTATCATTAGTATTATGGCGAATAATATGAAAATAGGTTTTTGGGGATATCCGAATCCCGGAATTATAAATAAAACAAAATTGGATTATCCAGAAGCTGAGTGGATAGATTTGGATATCGATTTTGAGTATCCAAAAACAAATATTCTGCCGGAATCTTATTGCAAAATTATTCGTAATATCATTGATAATTCAATCTATATAAAGCCGGAACTTATTCTTGCTCCGATTGGCAAGGATAAATGCGATAGCGGTTGGTTTGCATCTAAAATTCTGGCTGATATGGGATTTAATGTTATTCAAACTATTTTTGAAGATTTAACACACAAAAGAGAACTTAAAATTTCTACAAGCAATTTACCTTTGTACGACAAAATCACAATGATTACCGGAGATATTATAACTCCTACTAATCATGAAGACTTGGTGCAAATTCCAGCTGAATTTGGTTTTTGGGGAGTGCCACCAAATGATTTAGAAATACTAAAACTTTTCCCTGACACAACACATGTTTACGGATGGACAAGATGTGTTGAAGCCGGTACCCCTGCTGATTTAGATTTAGAAATGTATGTTGAAGAAAATGTTCCAACGGTATTTTATGCTCAAGCATTTTGTGCGAAATCGCAATTAGCAAAGTATTTGGCAGACAAATACAATGGGCTCTATATTGATATTGATGACTATGCTTCTAACTCTATAAAAGCAAAAGTCGAAGCATTCTTAAGACTGAGTTAATTAAATTATTGAAACCCTTCCCTAATCATGGCGGTTGAGCGCCTTATTTGTTTACCATCTTTTCCAACTTTCCACAGTTCAGAAACATATCCTCTATATAAATGATAGCTTTTTCTTAATAAAACGTTACAATAATAAGAGACATGTTTTAGGGCAGAGGGATGGAACAAGATACATCATCTTACAATAAAATAAGAAGAGCAACAAATGAAGAGTTGACAGAAATGTGGACTCGATATTTTGCTGATCACGAAAATAAAGAGCTTAGAGATGCCCTAATATTACAATACATTTATCTTACAAAATACGTAGTAGGTCGTGTAAAAGTAGCACTTCCTCCAACTTTTTCGTTTGAAGATATTACAAGCTATGGCGTTGAAGGGCTTATTGACGCTGTAGAAAAATTCACTCCTAAGATGGGGGCAAGATTTGAAACTTATGCTCTAGTAAGAATCAGAGGAAATATTATTGATAAAATTCGTTCTCAAGATTTCTTGCCAAGAAGTGTAAGACGCAAAATCAAAGACGTTAAAGAAGCACAAGATGTTTTGAAAAAACAATTTGGTCGTGCCGCTACAAACTCTGAAATCGCTAATTATTTAGGAATTGAGCGAGAAAAAGTTGAACAAATTTTATCCGATGATACAACAATCACTTCAATATATGACAAGAAAGGTTCAAGCGACGGAGATATTGAGATTATTGATACAATCCAAGACAAACATAATCTTGCCCCGCACGAAGAGCTTGAAGAAAAAGATGTTAAGTCAGAATTGGAGAGTGCTTTGAAAAGATTACCGGAAAGAGAAAGAACTATCATGGTTCTTTATTATCATGAAAACATGACACTAAAAGAAATTGGTGAAGCTATAAATGTTTCAGAATCACGTATTTCACAGCTTCACGCGCAAGCGATTATGAAACTTAAGAATCTGCTAAGCGAAAACCGTTCTGAAAGATTAAAGAAGAGTATTATATAAATTCTGAGAGTATAAGATTGCTAATTAATACCCCTTTTAGGTTTAGAGTGTAGCCACAATATGTTGGCTCTATAAAATCTCTGTATTTATCTAGAATATTTTTGTATTTGGAATTAAAATCTATTCCAAAACGCTCGTTTATTCTATAAACGTCAATTCCTGAGCGTTTTCTAAATCCCAAAAAGATTTCTTCTTCCAGTTTTTCTTGTTGGCTCAATGTGTGTCCCAACTCATGAGTAGAAGGTTTTGCCATATATTCATCAAGTGTTGAATAATTTGAATACCTTATTCCATCAACATAACCATGCGCTGCACAGCCAAAACCATAGTATTCATTATTATCCCAATAGTTTAAATTGTGCTTGGATTCATATCCTGATTTTGCAAAGTTGCTGACTTCATAACGGTAATAACCATTTTTTTCTAACGTATTATTTATTAATTCATACATATCTGCCTGAGCATCATCATCCGGCAGACAAATCTCGGTCATTTCCTCTCCTATGGAGATAGCAAGTGTGTCGCCTTTTATACATTTACCCCTGCCCCATTTTGAACCTTCTTCTATTTTTAACCCATAAGTTGATATGTGTTGAATATCAAGCTCTAAAAATTTCTCCAAATCATTCTTTAAACTGTCAAGAGTTTGTAAGGGTAGACCATAAATCAAATCTACACTTATATTCGTAAATCCGGCTTCCTTTGCAAGTTTTACAGCACTTACTATCGCACCGGAATCATGTCTGCGACCTATTAGTTTTAAGATTTCATCATCAAATGTTTGTGAACCTAAGCTTAAACGATTTACACCCAAGGATTTTAGCGCAGAAAAATATTCTAAATTAGCATCATCAGGATTTATTTCAATAGTGAGCTCATAATTGTTTTGGAAGTTAAACTTTTTTATAATTTTGCTCAACAAATCAATTGGCAAAAGCGAAGGTGTTCCGCCTCCAAAATACAATGTTCTTAATTTTTCACCACAATAATTATCACTTATATCCTTCAATAAAGCATATACATAACCGGTAATCATTTCCAGCTTATTAAAAGAAACAAACGAGCAGTACGCACACTTTGATTTACAAAAAGGTATGTGTATATAAGCGCTTTCTACCATTACTCATCCAATTTTATATAGTTTGTATCCCATCTTAAATCAATATATTTGACTTTTTTATTAAGCATTTTTACTTGCGGAAGCAAAGATGGAATTCTGTGAATTTTATCAAATGTTCCGCTATTAAAGCTACCAAGTCTAATATTTACGGTAGGGATTTTTACATAAACATCTTTAGGATTTCTATAGTCTATATATTCCACTTGCTCACCAGAATCCGCCTCAACTGTAGCGGCGAGCAATCTCAAATTGTTAACTTTAGTTTTATCCCAATTTCTATAATCATCACCTGAACCGTAAGTAATAACTCTAACTGTTTTAAATTCAGGACTAAGCGGCATGTAATCTCGGCCAATCAACTTTCCGTCAGAAGAGAAGAATGCTATTGGAGGTACATTGATATCCGGAGAAATCGTGATTAATGGAGTTCTTTCAATAATAATTATTTGCAACCTAGCCGGATACCAGAAGCGTCTTATATAAACATCTTGAATCGGCTCCAACTGCATTATACTTTTCTTTAAGTTATCAGTCTTTACCAAAAAGATAGGCTTTGTAGAAACCTGATTTCTTCTAAGTGCAGACAATATCTTATTAGAAGGAACGATTTTGTTATTTACGATTTCTAAAGATTGACTGTTTAAATTATCAAACGCATTTTTATGCAGTCTCCATTGCGGCATTTTCAGAACAAGAAGTCCAACTGCGCACAAAAACAGAATAATAAACATCCTCCAGAGAGAGCGAAGCTGATTCAGCCTTCTCTGTGATTTTCTGACTTGACGCTGCATTCTTGCTTGCTGCAAACGTCTATTTTGTCTGTATCTTGGATGTTGTATATCCTCGTTTGACATTATTTATTCAATCCTACACTATTAAGTATCATCAAAACTAAATTGTCGTAATCAATTCCACAAACCTTTGCTTGAGCCGGTAAATCACTCGTATCGGTCATTCCTGGGTTTGTATTAATTTCTAAGAAGTATGGCTTATCATCTTTAACCATAAAATCTACTCTTGAAACACCTGAGCAACCTGCAGTTTCGTGAGCTTCTACAGCTATTTTCTTTGTTAATTCTGTTGCTTCTTTTGATAAACCTGTCGCAGGAACGATAAATTCTGATAAACCTTTTGTATATTTTGCATCAAAATCATACCATTCTGTTTTGGTTCTTATTTCCAGTATTTCTGTAGCAAAAGCTTTACCATCTTTTTCTAAAACTCCAACTGTAATAAAGAATCCATCAATAAATTCTTCTATCAAAACATCATCATTGAACTTAATAGCTTCTTCATAAGCCGCTTGCAATTCTTCCGGTTTATTAACCTTTGTCATACCAAAGCTTGAACCTTCTGACACAGGTTTGGTTATAAGTGGATAATTTAAGCCTTCTACAGCTTTCATCAAATCATCGCCTTTTTTTACAAAAGCAGATTTAATAAGCGGAATATTTTTATTTGTAGAAAGTACTTTCTTTGTATATTCCTTGTTCATACAAATCGCGCTAGACATAACACCGCAACCGGTATAAGGTATTTTCATAATTTCTAAAACACCTTGAATACATCCATCTTCACCATACTTACCGTGTAATGTATTATAAGCATAATCAAAACCCTTAAGATCATTCATCACGTTTGGTGTAACGTCTACAATTTGAGCATTTTTATACCCCAATCTATGAAGAGCACCCAAACAATTTTTGCCGGAACGCAAAGATACTTCTCGCTCTGATGACATTCCACCACATAATACAGCTATTTTTGCGTCTTTGTTTTGTATAGTATATTGCATAATTCTTCCTCTTTTTTAGTTTTATCCCCGATAAAAATTACTTCGGGTTTCAATTCAATTGTATACATATCTTTCACAGCATTAAACATTCTAACCATCATCTCTAAAACATCTTCTGAAGTTGCCTGACCTTTATTTACGATAAAATTAGCATGTTTAGTCCAAACCTCTACATTGTCAGCTCTAAATTCCTTAACACCGGCTTTATCCAATAATCTTCCAGCAGAATCATTCTCAGGGTTTTTGAATACACTACCTGCGTTTGGGTTAGCTAAAGATGGTTGAACATTTTTTCTAAAGGTTAAATTTCTTTCCATCAAAGCCTTTATATCTTCTTGCGTACCTTTTTTAAGCTCAAATTCTGCAGACAACATAATATAGCGACCATCATGCAAAATAGATTTTCTATAGCCAAATTCCATATCTGCTTTTTGCATAAATACAACTTCTTTGGATTGTTTATCAAATAAACAAGCAGAAACAATAACATCCGCTATACATTGTCCATGAGCACCTGCGTTCATATAAACAGCGCCGCCGATAGTCCCTGGAAGACCGATTAAGAATTCCAAACCGCTTAAAGAAACTTCTGCAACCTTCTGAGATATCAGAGGATCTTTTACACCGCAATCGGTGTAGACTTTAGTTCCTCTAATTTCAAACTTTTTCATCTCTGTAGTTATAATAATGTTTCCACTATAACCATTAGAAGAAAACAATACGTCAGAACAGCTTCCCAATACAATGTATTCGTCGAGTTCGCGTAAAAGTCTGGTAAACTCTTCCACTGTTTCAGGGAAAAATACTTTTTTAACATTCCCGCCTATTTTGTATGTCGTTAATGGTTTTATTTCGAAATTTTCTCTTATTTGCATGATAATCCTTATGTATAACGATTTTATATTCTGGGATTTATTGGCCCCCACCCGAATTTCTAAGAAGTAGGTTGGGTTTTCAACCCAACAATAACTTTTATATGTTTTTTAACTCTTTACCCAAATTGGTAATTGTTCCGGCACCAAGCCCAATTACTACATCACCTTTTTTTAATGTAGGTAAAAGCTCTTTAGCTACAGATTTCATATCTCCAGAGAAGTATTCACTTTCTGTTAAATCTTTTGCGAAATTTTCTCCACTTATACCTGCTATTGGGTCTTCAGAAGCAGCATACACGTCAGTTACGATTACACGTCCTGCGTTAGAAAATGCTCCTTTGAACTCGTTCCATAAGGATTGAAGTCTTGTGTATCTATGAGGTTGAAAAACTGCAACAACATTGTCTTTACCAAATTTAGAAGCTGCAGCATCTAAAGTTGCCTTGATTTCTGTTGGGTGATGCGCATAATCATCATAGATTGCTATACCGTTAACTTCACCCACTTTTTGGAAACGTCTGCCCATGCCGGTAAAACCGTAAAAATATTCTGCAACTTTCTGAATATCAACTCCGGCTTCGTTTAAAGATGACACAACCGCAAGAATATTATATACGTTATGAACACCTGCAAGTTGTGTTTTTATTTTAGTTAAGTGTTCACCCTTATAGAAAATTTCGATTGTGTCAGAGTCGTTTTTTTTAGCCGTATAGTCCGCATCATTCAAGCCAAACGTAACAAAATTACCGCTCAACAATGCAGTACCCTCGTTATCATTATTAATCAAAACTTTTTTAGCCTGAGAGATTGCTTGATTAAAAGTCTTAACTAAATCCGGCATTCCATTTTTATAAAAATCAATATGATCTTCTTCCAAATTATTGATTACAAGAATATCCGGATAGTATTTTACAATTGTACCGTCGCTTTCATCAAGTTCGGCTACAAAATGTTCACCGCTTTTATGCTGCGCATTAGTGTTAAGTTCCGGAATAATACCACCATCTACAAAAGATGGTTCTAAACCAGCTTTATCCAATACATAAGAAGCCATACCGCTTGTTGTAGTTTTGCCGTGAGTACCGGAAAAACCGATAAAACATTTACCGCTATCTTGTGCAGACTTTGCAATTTCTTCCAATAAATCAGAACGGTGATAAATTTTTAGGCCAAGTTCTTTTGCTCTAACTACTTCCGGATTATTCTCACGAATCGCAGAACTTTTGATTATTATAGCGTCATTAGGAACATTTTTCGCATCGTGACCAATAAAAACAGTTGCTCCTAATTCTCTTAATTTTTCAACATATTTAGAATCTGCAATATCAGAACCGGAAACTGTGTGACCGTCTTCCAACAAGTATTTTGCCAAACCGCTCATACCAATTCCGCCAATTGCAATAAAATGATATCTTCCCACTTTAAACCTCACTAATTCTTAGATTCATTATAGTATAAAGATAACTTGTTGTATATTAAAAATTTTAAATACCGACGCATCTACACAGCGAATCTTCTATTTGACAATCTTTTTATATTCTACCCCCTCACCCGCATTCGTACGGCTCACGTAATTCGCCTACGACTGCTCCCTCTCCCACAAGGGGCGAGGGGCAAAGAGATTATCCGACGATTTCAACGCCTTCGCCATTCAAATACCAAGTTCTAGCTTTCACAATTTTGGTGTTAATAAAGCTTCCGGTAATATCTTTGTCATAAGGTATGTGAACAATTTTATTATTTCTTGTTCTGCCGGTAATAACGTTTTTGCCTCTTTCGTCCTTTGTTTCGAATTTTTCAACAAGAACTTCCATTGTCTTACCAACATATTTCTGGTTTGATATCAAACAACATTTTCTATTATGTTCATTCAATCTTGCAAGTCGTTCCGTCTTAACATCTTCCGGAATAAACAAATCTACCCATTTTGCAGCAACTGTTCTTTCTCTTGGAGAATAAGCCGCTGTATTTGAGTAGTCCAATTCAAGCTCTGTCATAGCTTTCAATGTATTTTGGAACTGTTCTTCTGTTTCTCCTGGGAAACCAGCAATAAAATCACTTGTAATAGTTACGTCAGGAATACGGCTTCTTAAATTGTCACATATCTTTTTATATGTAGCATAATCATATCTTCGGTTCATTTTCTTAAGAACATAATCATCACCGGATTGCATTGGTATATGGAAATACTCACAAACTTTGTCCAGTTCTATTACAGTATTAATTAATTCTTCCGTAATATCAGTCGGATAAGAAGTTACAAATCTAATTCTAAAATTACCTTCCAATGCATTAACCTGTCTTAAAAGCCAAGATAGGTTTTGTCCTTCTTCCAAGTCTTTACCGTAGCTATCAACATTCTGACCCAAAAGTGTTATTTCTTTGAAACCTTCAGACAAAGCTTTTTTAGCTTCTGCCAAAATCAACTCAGGTTTTCTGGAACGCTCGCGACCTCTTGTATAAGGCACAATACAATATGTGCAGAAATTATTACAACCTTCCATAATCGGAATCCAAGCATTTATGCTTTTTACACGATTAATTTGAATATCGCTTTCTTCATAATGTTTTTCTTCCGTAGAAACAATTCTTTCTCCGGCTTCAATACGTTTAACAAGCTCCGGAAGCTCGTATACTCTTTGAGTTCCAAGAACCAAATCCACATATGGAGCACGCTTAAGAATTTCTTTGCCGGCTTGCTGCGCAACACAACCTGAAAAAACAATTTTTAAATCAGGCTTTTTCTTTTTCCATTTGCCCCAAACACCGATTGCACTATATGCCTTGTCTTCTGACAATTTTCTGATTGAACATGTATTTATAACAAGCATATCAGCTTCTTTTGGTTCATCAGTTTGGGTATAACCAATATGCTCCAACATACCGTACATTCTTTCAGCGTCAGATTTATTCATCTGGCAACCCATTGTTTCTATATAAACTTTTTTCATAATTCCCCTTTGTTTTTGTTTCTTGATTATACAACAAACGATTAATGCTGTAAAAAAATGCACCGCTTACAAGTGGTGCATTTTAAAATCTTCTATTTACATCTTCCTGAAAGTACTTTTGCAACATATTGTACAAGAATCAAGAATTCCCAAACGATGTGCCTGTGCTTGATATAATACAAATCATATTCCAAACGTTCTTCGCTGGTTGGTTCACAAATGTTAACCTGCTGCCAACCGCACCATCCTGGGCGAACCCAGTTTCTGCATTCCCAGAAAGGTTGTTTTTCTCTGTTTTCATAATAAACCTCTTCTCTAACCGGACGAGGTCCAACAATACTCATTTCCCCACGAAGAACATTTATCATTTGCGGCAATTCATCTATGTGGAATTTTCTCAAAATTCTGCAGAAAGGCATAATGCGTTTATCGTTTACGCTAATTTCATTCAAATCATCATCAAAATTTTCTTCTACTTTATCTTGATACATCGTTCTGAATTTAATCATTTTGAATGGTTTTCCAAATTTACCAATTCTGGTTTGAGTAAAGAATATTGGACCAAAATCTGAGAATTTTATACCAATAGCAGCGATTAGAGAAAGTGGTGAAGTCAAAATCATTATCGAAATAGATGCTATAATATCGCAGAATCTTTTGATGTATGCAAACAATAGCGCTTTTTTCTTAACGCAAGCGTAAAACAACCAGTTTACGGTCATTTTAGATATAAAATACTTGTGAGTGATTTTTTCGTAGAATTTTGGCATCCTCCAAACTTTTACACCCAGCGGAATACCTTTTATTAAATCTGTAAGAATTACAGAATCCATTCTTGATTTAACTGCGATTATCACAATTTTTACGTTATTATCTTTAATTACAGCTTCAGAATCACAAGTTAAGCCTAGAATTGGAATAGTAGAATCTTCGTCTTCTATTGTGTTCATATTGTCATCCAAGAACCCGACAACTTTTAAACCTAATTCCGGTCTTGCTTGAATTTCTTCCGCTATAACTTTACCATCTTGACCGGCACCAACAATAAGAACATTTTTAACTCTTTTGCCAAAACGATCATGGACATTGTATATTAATCTCGCAGCCAATATGCCGGCAAAAATAAGAATAGCATTTATAAATAAAAGCAATATTGATACGACTCCCAATCCTCCAAACAATAGAACAGGAATGCCTGCTATAACTGTAGCGGTTGTGATACCTTCAAATAACAGATACAAGTCTTTTAATTTGAACACATGCGGAGTGTAAAAATCTTTGTTATATAGAATCAACATCACTACAAACAAATACCAAAGACAAATTATACTAATAATATTTATATGTGCAAATGAAATAAATGCATAAAATGTTGCCAACACAATTATAATCGCATCAACGAACATAAGAATGTAGGTGGATTTAGATGTTTCAGACATAAACTCTCCTTGATTAAAAGACTCATTATAACTATTTTATTATAACACACCTGAGCAATTTTTTCATTTAAACACTAAAAAAGCCACGCTATTCGTGGCTTATTAAATGGTACCCCCAAGCGAATTCGAATCGCTGTCTACACCGTGAAAGGGTGTTGTCCTAGGCCTCTAGACGATGGGGGCCTGCTGACAATTTCTATAATACCAAATCAATATCTAAAGTCAAGCGATTTGTTTTAAAAAAAATTAAAACACTTTAAAACCTCTTTCGTTAAAAGGATTTAGCCATTTTTACACATACGCTTTATTGCTTTTTGGACTCAAAATTTATTATATAAGTTTAGAAATGGTTGAGAACATTCAACTTTTCAATAACATTAAAATACTCTTATTAGGTTAAATGCGTCTGCACCTTTTATATGAATTTTTGTAACAATTCATTCAAAAATGTTAAAGTTTTTGAAAAATATGCCGTAATACATAATATAAATCAAATTAATTTAAAATAAAACATAACATTTTATACAAAAAGTTATGTTTTATTTTATTTCTTATTATTGTTAACTTTTATACGTATTCAACATTCTTTTCTTCTTAAAAATTCTCCTTTTCGAGGGGCTGTAATCCTTATTTTTACTGGGCTCATAACATTTTGTATAAAATGTTATCTCTTGAGAAGTTTGATAAGCCCTATCATAATTGTGATTTGACCCTTTTCTAGACTTTGAGTTTATATAAAGAGTTATGTTTTCCAGAAGAAAGGATATTAGAAAAAGTGCAATTTGAACAAAGAAACTCTCAAACAAGTGATTATGAAATTAAAAAAGCTACTGACACAGTTGCCGGATATAATGAGCTTTTGTTTCAGAAATCTGTAAAAGAGCAAAATAAAGATAAGGTAGAAAAATTCAAACAGAGGTTGGAAGGTTTTAAAAACGTTTCGACATTGGATGCGGCTAAGACATTGGCAGTAAAAGTTATGCCGGTGAAAGCCGGACGTACCGTATTCAGAATAGGGGATGCAAAATGCACAGTAATAAATACTGATAAGATGTTGAAAATAACATTAAAAACCCAAGATGAATATATCAATTATAAATTTGTATAAAAAGCGTTTTAATAAAATATAGGAGTTAAACATGATTCACAACAACAGATTATTTGATCAACCTCAATTCTTGCAGAAAGAGGATTTCACACAACCGAGAGTGCATTTGGAAGATGAGAATGGCGGCATTTCAATTCAGTTTGTAAATGACGCACCCAAAGAGCTGACAAATGAGGAAAAAGAAGCAAAAATCGAAAATATTATTAAACAATTCGTATCCGGTAATATGACCAGATTTGAAGCTGAACAAGAATTGGATGAGTTGGGAATTAACTGTGCTTCTAGTGATAATACTAATGATAGAGTTTTGAATTTTGAATTCAATAATAAAAAATATCAAATCACTTGCAGTCGTGTTGCTGCTAATGACGGCAAAGGCGGCAATGTTGTTGAGACAATAACTCCGGAAGAAGTAGATGCGATTGTTCAAAAATATGGTGATGATGCTAAAAAGTATTTTAAAGCCGTTGCAACTGTAGATGGCAAACCAACTGCCTATGCTCTAGATTTTACAAATTGGCCTGAAGGTGTTAATAAGACTCTTGCTGCTTTGCAAACAGAATTGGCTAAACCAAAAGAAAGTGCAGAAGAAAAAGCGGTTAGAGAGTTTATTGAAAATTATACAAATTCTGAAACTGATATAAGTGGGGATAATTTTGAAAATTTGAAAAACCTTTTGAGTGCCGCTGGTATCGGTTATAAAGAAGAACAACATACAGTTTTTGGTAAAGTTCTGAGAGGTCTAGAGTTTGAATTTGGTGGTGTAACTCATACTTTCTATACTAATGAAGCAGCTGCTAACACCCCAGCTGATGATTTTACAAGTACATCTCCATCTAAGTTTAAAGAATCGCAACTAGCTGGTTTAGATGACAATGCAATTATGCGTTACTTTACAAGACGAGAAGATGGCACTTATATAATGAATGAAGCAAATATTACAGCTGATTTCCCAGAAGCAAAATATGGCAAAATTGATACTCCGGAAAAATTGAAGAATGCTATTGCAGATGCTGCAAAAGCTGATACAACCGGTTCTGCTGCTGGCGCAGGAGGTGCAGGCGCTACCGGAGGAACAAATGGTGCGGGCAGTACTAACGATTCTGGTTCCGTTGCACCAAAAGATGAAGTAACTGGTGGGGGTAATAATGATACAACTCCGGCAGTAAATAACTCTGCAACTGGTACTTTCAAATCTTATACAGAAACTCGAAATTATATCTTCAGCAATGAAGCACGTGATGCAGTAAAAGCTGCAGGTATAACAGACTTCTCTAAAGGCTTCGCGTATGAAAATATTGCCGATACAGTAGCAAAAGCTCATGAAAAAGATTTCGCTAGTATTACTAAAGAACAATTGATTGAAGAGTTTAAAACAGAGTATAACAAACGAATCGGTGGTAACAATGGAACTGGTGAAGTAAACGGAACCGGCACTGGTAATGCAGGCAGTACCGGAGGAACAAATGGTGCGGGCAGTACTAACGATTCTGGTTCCGTTGCACCAAAAGATGAAGTAACTGGTGGGGGTAATAATGATACAACTCCGGCAGTAAATAACTCTGCAACTGGTACTTTCAAATCTTATACAGAAACTCGAAATTATATCTTCAGCAATGAAGCACGTGATGCAGTAAAAGCTGCAGGTATAACAGACTTCTCTAAAGGCTTCGCGTATGAAAATATTGCCGATACAGTAGCAAAAGCTCATGAAAAAGATTTCGCTAGTATTACTAAAGAACAATTGATTGAAGAGTTTAAAACAGAGTATAACAAACGAATCGGTGGTAACAATGGAACTGGTGAAGTAAGCGGAACCGGCACTGGTAATGCAGGCAGTGCTGACGAAACTCGTGGCAATGGTGAAACAACTCCTGCTGATAAGAACCCTGTAGATAAAGCGGAAACTCTTAAGACTGCATATAAGAATGTAAACAAGACTATTAGTAGTGTTGCTAATTGGTTGGGTACTCAACTTGCTAAAGTATCAGACAAAATTAGTGGCAAATTCGATTATGATAGCAGCGGAAATATTGACCTAAAAGATTCTAATACAAAAACAATCTTTAATAATATCGTAGACAAATTAGTTTCAGAAATCGGAAATGCCGATAGAGAAGAGTTCTTAGAAACAATAGGTGGCAAAGATGGTTTGAAGAAGCTTGTACAATCTGCTTGGATTATGGCTTATAGCAGTTATGCAGCTGATAAAACTGATATTAAAACAGAAGATTTTGTAAACAAAGTAATGGAAAACTTACAAAAGATTATGCAAAATCTACAACAAAATCCTGATAATTTGGAATACTTAACTGATGATTGCTACAAAGATTCAGATTTAGCTAATACTTCTACAACAAAATTAAACACTAAAGAATTCATGAAGTATGATAATGACGGCTTGTATCATTTGGATGACGATACTTCTGATAAGAATTTCCAAGAAGCAATGAATACAATGTTAGAAAAATTGTATAACAAGTATCCTAATATTAGCAAAGCAAAAATTAGAGAATTGTTTGTAAAAGCACAAGGCGAAGCTTTAACGTCTGCAAAGAATGGAACTGATATTCCTGCTGGATGTAATATTAATAGAACAACAGCCTATAAAAATGTTGTTTTAAAAGCTGAAATGAGCGTCAAGGACATAGTTCAACTTGTTGCATATAAATTTGACAAGTTATTTAAGGCAGAATGTTTGAACTCTACATTACCAGCCAGAGAAGTGGAAGCAAAACCAACTGCGGCTAAGTCAAACCAAACTACAGAACAAAATAGTGCAATTTCCGAAGGTGCTAATGGTATTGCATCAGCTGTAAAATATGTAAAGGATACAGTTGTTAATGCTTGCAAAGGTGCAATAACCAAAAAGGATAAAAATAATATTCATACAGAATTCGGTATGGATAGCAATGGTAATATTGTATTCCAAGAAGATGATACAAAAGCTGTTTTTGATACAATTTTCTCAAGTCTTAAATCTTCAATTGGAGCATTTGCAAATGATGCGTTGACTAAACTTGGCGGCGAAAGCGCTCTTAAAAAATTGGTGCAAGCAGCTTGGATTGCTGCGTACAACGACTTTGATTCATCACAATCTAACAATGTGACAAACTTTGTAAACAAAGTGATGAGCAACTTAGAAACTATGATTAATAAATTAAAAACAAATCCTGAATTGTTTGAAGTTTATACAAAACGTTCATCTTATGCGGATACCAGTGTACTTAAAGATGTTAAACACTATAATACCAACACAACTTATGGTAATGATGAAACAATTAATTATGGTGGAAATATAACAACATTTACCGATGGAACTGTTCACCTAAGTGTTACTACTGATGATAATGATTACCAAACAACTATGTCAGGATTATTAAAAAACTTGATTACTAAATACTCAAGCGTTAACTCTGATACTGTAACAAAAGTATTTAGAGATGCTCAAAAGAAAGCGCTGGAAGCTTTACAGGGTAACAAATTCGATTGTCCTTACGGAACCGGTAATAATAGTGGTCGAGTAGAAGATTGGCGCAAAGACTGGGGCGGTCGTGACAACCGTAAAAAAGACAAATCAAATATTCACATGGATCAGTTAGTCCAAATGACATTGTATTATTTTGACAAATTGATATTAAAAGAAATGATGAAATAGTGATAAAAAAAGAACGAGCAACTGCTCGTTCTTTTTTATACTTTATAAATAAATATTGCATCGCCTGCACATTTGTTCAAGTTATAATGGGAAACAGTCAAAATTACTTCCTAAAAATAGTCTGTTCCCGATCCGGTCCAACGCTAATAATACCAATTGGTGCACCAATTAAATCTTCTATATGTTCAATGTACTTTTTAGCATTTTCCGGTAAATCTTCATACTTTCTGATGTTGCTTATAGAAGTTTTCCAACCTGCCATTGCTTCATAAATAGGTTCAAGATACTTGTGTATAAACACATCTGTCGGATAAGTTGTATAGACTTTATCATTACGACAATCTTTGTATGCGGTACAAATCTTGATTTCATCAAATGTATCAAATACGTCAATCTTAGTTAAAGCAACATTTGTAATGCCGCCAACTAAAACAGCATATTTCATAATTACTGAATCAAACCAACCGCATCTTCTTGGGCGCCCTGTAGTTACGCCAAATTCGTGTCCGATATCTTGAATTTTCTTGCCTGTTTCATCACTCAATTCTGTAACAAAAGGACCTTCGCCGACTCTTGTTACATAAGCTTTTGAAACACCAACAACTTCTTGTATCATACATGGACCATAACCGCTACCGGTAGAAGCTCCACCGCCGATTGGGTTTGAGCTTGTTACGAATGGGTATGTGCCATAATCAATATCAAGCATAACACCTTGAGCACCTTCAAATAAAACCTTTTTGTCTTTATAGCGGTTCAACAAATCCTGCCATTCAAAACACACGTAAGGTTTAAATAGCTCTGCATATTTTTCGCATAACGATATTATGCAATCTTTTGTGTATTCTTCTAGTCCGTAAACATTTTTAAGAGTTTTGTTCTTTATTGGCAAAATCATGTCAAGCTTTTCATTTAGAGCTTCATAAGAATACAAGTCTTGAATCTTTAGCCCAATTCTTGCCATTTTATCTGTGTATGTTGGTCCTATGCCTTTCTTTGTGGTACCTATTTTACCTTTTCCGGAATGCGCCTCACTATAACCATCAACTTCTATATGATATGGCATGGTTATTGATGCCAAAGGAGATATTTTAAGGTTCTTGAAGTTTACACCTTCCGCTTTAAGCTCGTTCAATTCTTTTTCGAAAGATTCCGGATGAATAACAGTACCTGCGCCAATAAAACAAACTGTTTTGTCATAAAGAATTCCGGAGGGAATTAAATGAAATTTATAGGTTTTTCCACCGGTTACAACCGTGTGACCAGCATTGCAACCGCCTTGGTATCTTATTATTAAATCTGCTTTTTCTGCAAGTAAATCTGTTATTTTAGCCTTACCTTCATCGCCCCATTGAGCTCCGATAACAACTGTATTTTTCATTATTTAATCTCCCTTAAAAATATAAAAAGCCGGTATAAACCGGCTTGAAAAGTTTTCTAGCTACGCATTCGGATTTTGCTGCGCTTGCCTTGCTTTTGCCTGTTTTGCTTGAACATCCAACATTGAGTTGTGCGCCATCATATAAACAGAGCAAATTTTATAATTCTTTAAATACCAAGCGCAATTTTCTTGCATACAAACAATTTCCACTTGTGAGCCAACACTCATAAGAGGGCACAAAGGTATTGATTTTTCTTGATCGCGAGCCATTAATTATCTCCTATGTTAATTATTTACTTATTAGTTATTTTGCCATTTTTAGAAGATTGCAATTCTCGCAACGCTTCTTTTCTTGGTCTTTGTAGATTTTTGTTCTGTTGATAACTTCATCAAAATCTATCTCATGCGCATTGAAATCAGGTCCGTCAACACAAGCAAATTTAGTCTTGCCACCAACAGTAACTCTGCAAGCTCCACACATGCCGGTACCATCTACCATAATAGGGTTCATGCTAGCTTCTGTATATATTCCTTTATCCTTGGTAAGATTTGCAACTGCGCGCATCATAGGCATAGGACCAACTGCAATAGCATAATTAATTTCCTCAGATGCTATTAAACGTTCTAATACCTGAGTAACAAAACCTTTTTCACCAAGAGAACCATCATCTGTTGTTATAAATAATTCAGAACAAGCATCTTTCATTTTGTCTTGCCAGAAGATTAAATCTTTAGTTCTTGCCCCCATAATCATGTATACTTTGTTACCAGCTTCCTTGAATGCTTTTGCGATAAGGTAGCAAGGAGCTGCGCCATAACCACCGGCTAAACAAACTACAGTTCCATATTTTTCAATATGTGTAGGTTGACCTAAAGGTCCTACAATATCAACAAGTTCATCGCCAACATTTAGTTCGGCAAGCTTTTTTGTTGTGTATCCAACTGCCATGAACACAATTGTTAAAGCACCTGTTTCTTTGTTTACATCTGCAATTGTAAGCGGAACTCGTTCTCCGTTTTCTTCTGCTCTAAAAATTATAAACTGTCCAGCTTTTGCATTCATTACTACGTAAGGCGCATCAATAGTGATTTCATATTGATTTGGACACAATTCTTTTTTTGATAATATTTTATAGCCCATCTTTCTAAGCCCTCTTATATGAGTATAATACCATAAATATCTTGTACACTCAATAGTAAAAATTTAAGAGGAGGGGGGGATAAATGTACATTAGGCTAGTCGTCTCACTTTGAGGCGGAGCTGGTAGTCTTTATATAATTTGGTAATCCCCACCAAGTAGCCGACAGTTGTGTCTACGTGCGGTGGTAAATGTACATTAATCTAGTCGTTTCACTTTGAGGCGGAGCCCGTAGTCTTTATATAATTTGGTAATCCCCACCAAGTAGCCGACAGTTGTATCTACGTGCGGTGGTAAATGTACATTAATCTAGTCGTTCCACTTCGAGGCGGAGCCTGTAGTCTTTATACAATTTTGTAATCACCACTTAGTAGCCGACAGTTGTGTCTACGTGCGTAGCACACAAAAAAAATCCTTTCTTGAATTAAGAAAGGTTTTGGAATCTTTTTTGTAATTCCTCATGTGTAGAAGGTTAGTGTGTAGGTTGTATGAAAGGTTTGTGTTATGTGTTTTCTCTTTGTATATATATAAAGTATTTATGTGATTAAGAATTTCAATATAAAGAATATATTGTTACAAAAATTAACAAAAATAGGATAATATTAGAGAAAAATGTTAAGGTACTTGATTTTTTATTTTTACGGAGCATAATATAGATATTGAGTGTATTTCACTCGTGTACAAATTAAATATCGCGGGATGGAGCAGTCTGGTAGCTCGTCGGGCTCATAACCCGAAGGTCGTTGGTTCAAATCCAGCTCCCGCAACCAATTTCATGGAAGGTGCAAATGCACCTTCCATTTTATTATTAGGAGTTTTTCCATTAGAAAACAAGAATCCAAACGGATTAGAATTAAACTCTACAATAACCTGTCTTTCTGTAGGGTCAAGCTTTATAGAGTTTACGAAATTCCATATAAGATTTTTATTTTCAGCAGTATTACTACGGATTAAAAGCATCTTTGACTTTAATAATGCCTTTTTATAGCTTTCAAATGTTGGTATTTTGATAACCTTTTCTTGACTCTGCTTTGTTAATTCTGCTTGTAGTTCTTCTAATTCTTTTGAAATCTTTTCTAATTCCTGCGTGATAACATTTATTGCTGATGAATTGTTATTACTCATTAATGATAATGATTGAATTAAATTACTCTGAGCCGATTCCTTATTATTAATGGCTTTCTTTAGATTTTTTATGTTAGATTGTTTTTTATCATCAATTTTATACTCTTTAACAAAATCCTTATATGTTTTTTCAATTGCTTTATCTGAAAAATCCTTCATAATTTCATCTAATATTTTATTTTCTAGCCATTCACAATTTACAGAAAAATATGAAGCTCCACATCCTTTTTTACCATGAGTATTGTATGTACCGCATGTATATACATTTCCAGATGATATTATTTTGTGTCCGCAACTTGCGCAAGTGAATTTCTCAGGATTCCCAATAAGCAAATGTTCATTATTGGATTGGAATTTAGTTATAGCTCCGCTTCTTTTGAGTTTATTTTTCCTTAAAATCTGTAACCCTTCAAATTCTTCTTTTGTAAGTAAAGCAGGATGCGCATTTTCTTCGGTAATCCATTCTTCTTTATCCTTAATTTGTCCATTATATCCTTGTGCAAATTTTCTTTTGTTATATATTGAAATCCCTAATAAAGCCTCATTTTTCTCTGCTTCATATAAACAGGTTGTAGCCCAATATTTTTTTCTTGGGGGCAGGAATCCCAAGTTCATTTAAAATATCTCTTGCCTTTTCTATACCTAATTTCTGATTTAATCTTAATTCTATAAAGTAGTACCTAGCCCAATCCCACATAGTTCTAGATACTATTTTCCCGTTAAGCTTTGCAGTATATGTAGTATCATTTTCTACCCAAATTACTTTTTTGATATCTTCACCCGATTTATCTTGCCCGATAACTACTTTTTTCTTTTTTAACCAGAATGGAGCAGAACCACCATTTTTAAACACATACCCTGTTTCCTTATCTCTGGTCTTTGCGTTTTCTTTACATCCTCTTAGTGTATCATTACTTACTTTCATAGAATAAACCTGAGCAAAAGTTTCTCCCATTTGTTCTTGCATAAACCCTTCTACACTTTCAGGATTTTCTATATCACCGCTTACAAATCTGACTTTAACATTTTTCTTTCTTAATCTGTCTTTATAAATCTTTGAAAAATTAGAATTTCTACAAAACCTTTCTTGTGAGTATGATATATTATATTTAATATCAGGATTAGAACAAGCAGTTTTAATATATTCCTCAAATTTTGCCCAATCTGCTCTTTCAGAATAACTTGAACGGGCTTCTTCTTCAATACACCACAAAATGTTTTCTTCTTTAATCTTTAGTCTTTTTTCTGCAAAATTTATTATTTCTGATTTTTGACTTTCTAAAGAGTTTTTTATTTCTTCGGCATCCCCTTTGGAAACTCTTGCATGCCCAATCGCAATCTTTACGGCCATTTTACCCCCTTTTTACTTCTTATTATATACAATATTTTATTTGCTGCAATCATATTTATGACTCCATTAGTTCTTGTTCTTTAAATACTTTAATCAAATGTTTTATAAAATCTCTATATTTATCTATTTGAACAATATTATCATTAGGATTGGTATAAATTATCTTGATTTCAATAGCTTTATTACTCATAGCACCAGCCTTTAGAGATTTTCTCTATCTTGTTTAATTGCTAATATAAATTCGTTAATGCTGTCAGAAATAGAATATGCATGCTGATTAATTTCGTTTTGCATATAATCTCTAAATGTTTGCATTATTCTTGATAAACTTTTTGAATCAAAACCATATCGGATTTCAAAAAACTCTCTAATCAATAATAAATCTTCATTAAATTCGTCTAAAATAGACCTGATGCCTCTTTCCTTCAAGATTCGACTAAATGTCATTTCTGCCATTCATATAATCCTCACTAATTCCGAGTTCTGCTAACTTCATCATTAAAGGATTTTCAGAACTCATTAACAAATCCTCTAACATAATCTCACTTTTATTTCCTAAGTTAAAATAATGGCGCATTAACTTATAACTTTTGAGTTGTAATTCAACTCTTATCAATCTTTTAATTTCTTCCAAATAATCATAGCCAATGATTAATCTGTATTTTTCATGCTTTTTTAAATGTAGTTCCTTGTATTTCGGGTAAATATTAAAGACTTCTTTTCTTGTCTTGGCAACTGGTCTAACAGAAATACCACTGTTAGGATGCTTTGTAATATAATATCTGTTTGAATTTACTTGTAATTTCTGTTTTAAGTCAAATAAAATTTTACCAATATCATTATTTCCTAAAAAGATGTCTTGGGTTATATCACACATAAATACTTTTGTTTGGCTTATAACATCCTCAGGCTTAAATTTTACAAATCCTAATTTATTGATTTCTTCGAGTGTATCTATAATATTTTGTTGGTTAATCAATCCTAAATTATGATTCTCGGCATTGATTTTTCCTGTGATTTCTACAATAAATAAACCTTCTGCATAATCTAATCCTAATGTTATAACTCCTAAAATTTCTTGTATTATTTTTTTAGATACAAATAAATTTCCGTCAATTATATCATCGAATAAATCTTTGTTAATATCTGAACATAGATTTAACGGAATCCCTAACTTAAGCTTGTCGAAATATACCATTTTTGATTACCTTTTCGCAAAATTTGCGAAGTTTGTATAATAGATATAGTATTCTACATCTTATTAGTAATATTAAATATTTGTTAGGAATGATCTAACACATTATTATACAAATTTCAGATTTTTTTGTTAACTTTTTCTAGAAATTCAATAATAACCGTAG
>ERZ1034920.373-NODE-373-length-36688-cov-7.368575_pt1 | contig 36688 bp, 28 predicted proteins | sample MGYA00520688_ERZ1034920 | MGnify/ENA primary metagenome ERZ1034920 (study PRJEB33766, sample SAMN09781785) | gut metagenome | biome: gut microbiome | host: Homo sapiens | place: Madagascar | study: EMG produced TPA metagenomics assembly of the PRJNA485056 data set...
CAGCTTCGCTGACCAGAATCACGCGCCAAGTCTCACGGACGTTCGACTTGAATTAGATCTCTCTTGTATACTTTTTCAGCCACTCAGCCTCTTCTTCTGTAAGATGCGGTACAAGTGTCTCATATACTTTTGCATGATACTGATTCAGCAGCTTCTTCTCCGGCTCTGTCATGATATCCGGATTGATCGCATCCAGGTCAAACGGAATCAGTGTAATGATCTCGAAATGCAGGAACTGACCATACTCATTCTTTTCACCTTCACATACCAGTACTTCATTTTCCAGACGGATACCGTGTGAACCTTCGATATAGATACCTGGCTCGTCTGTGATCACCATACCTTTCTGGAATGGGCAGATACTGTTGCCGCGGGTTCTCCAGTGGAATCCGGCAGGACCTTCGTGTACATTAAGCAAATAGCCTACACCATGTCCTGTACCGTGATTGAAGTCCATGTTTCTCTCCCAGAATGGTCTTCTTGCCAGATAATCCAGGTTCGCACCGCTGATTCCTTCTTTGAACTTTGCATCTGCAAGACACAGGTTACTGATTGCTACCAGTGTGAAATCATCTTTCATATACTGCGGAATCTCACCCAGTGCATAGGTTCTGGTCACATCAGTTGATCCTTCATAGAATCCTGCTCCTGTATCCATAAGCAACAGACTTCCTTCTTTTACCTGAACATTGGTCTCCGGTGTAGAAGAATAATGTACGATCGCGCCGTGTTCACCGTAAGCGCTGATCGGATCAAAGCTTGGACGCAGGAAATCACCCATTTCCGCACGGAACTCATCCAGCTTGTCAGATGCACTGATCTCTGTGATCTCCTGCTTATTGACATTCTCTTTTACCCATTTCATAAAACGAACATGCGCAACGCTGTCTTTAATCTGTGCTTTGCGGATATTTGCAACCTCTGTCTCATTCTTCAGCGCCTTAAACAGAATCTCCGGATTCTGCTCATCTACGATGGTAACCTGCTCCGGAATATTTTTATACAAAGCATAGTTCGATCTTACCTTGTCAAGGAGCAGTGTGGTATCTGCATCAAGCGTTTTAATATCCTCGTAAATGTCATTATATGGATGTAAATGTACTCCATCTTTTTCAAGAGATGCCTTCAGTTCATCATCCAGCTTGTTCTCATCGATATACAATTCCATGCTGTCCATAGTGATTATTGCGTAAGACAGTACCAATGGGAAGAACTCCACATCATTTCCACGGATATTCAATGTCCAGCAGATGTCATCCAGTGTGGTAAGCACATGTTTGTCTGCATGATGCTTCTTCATCTCCTCACGGATTCTTGTAAGCTTGCTGGCTACAGTCTCTCCTGTATACTCGATGCCGAGTGCAAATGCAGGTTCTTTGGACAGTTCCGGTCTGTCTGCCCAGATCTGATCAATCAGATCCTGATGATACTGGATCTTGCCACCCTTATCAGCAGCGATCTTCTCATACTCATCTCCTGTATTCACGGAAATAACTCTTCCGTCTACTCCCAGTATACCGCCTGTCGGTAATGCTTCTGCGAGATATTCCGGAATCGTCGGCACGCCCGGCTCACCCATTTTACGCAGAGTAATGGTCGTGTCCTCCAACTGCTCTTCAGCCTGCAGAAAATATCTTCCATCGGTCCACAGTCCTGCTTCATGCAGTGTGATCACTGCTGTTCCGGCTGATCCTGTAAATCCTGTAATATATGCTCTCGCTTTAAAATGCTCACCCACATATTCACTTTGATGAAAGTCATCCGTCGGAACAACGTAAATATCGATTCCATTTGCTTTCATCACGGCACGAAGTGCCTGTAACTTCTCTGGTATTGTCATGATAATTGCCTCTTTTCTGATTATTAATCGTTCTTATTCATCCACTTCTTTAACACTTCTACGTAGTGATCATTGTCCTCTACAAAACACATATGTCTGCAGGTACGGAACAGTTCCCACTCAGAATTAGGAATGCGGTCGTACATGAATTTAGCAACATATGGTGTACAGAGATCATTACCTCCGTTAATGATCAGTGCAGGCTCTTTGATGTCGCCCAACTGATCGATCACGTCGTAATCCTTCAGTGTTCCTAATGGGGTAAATTCGTTCGGTCCCCATCCTACTTCGTAAGATTCTCTTCCGACCTTTTTCGGACGTCTCAGGCATTCCGGATCATTCTCTGTCACTTCTCCCGCACAATGCTGACGCATGTACTCAGCCTCTGCTGCCTGATATTCCGGACTGCTGTAATCGCCGGACTCGGTTGCTTTCTTAATAGCATCCTGCATATCCTGCGGCATCTGTGCGATCATACGCTGTGCCTCTTCTGCCCACAGCCATGATGCCGGCAAAGTGCTGGACAGAATGATACTCTTCAGTCCTTCTGGCTTGTAATTGCACACATACTCCAGCGTCTGCATACCTCCCCATGACTGTCCAAGCAGATGGATCTCATCCAGACCAAGATGCTTACGAAGCTCGATCAGCTCTTCGATCCACACTTTGGAATTCCACAGATCCGGTCGATTCTCCACATAAGAATTGCCACAGCCAATCTGATCATACATTACCAGCTGTCTTCCGTCCTCTTCTGCAATACGGTCCAGTACTTCAAAATAGTTATGTGTAGATCCCGGTCCACCGTGCAACAGCACTAACGGCTTCTTATTACCCGTATTCTTACCAACAACACGATAATATGTCTTATACTCTAAAAATGGCATATATCCTTCTCTGATCTCCATGACTTTTCCTCCTGTCTCTATAATAAGTCTTTGCTGTGTATCTGCGATATTATTTCACAATACCGACCATGTCCGCCACACTGTCAAATCCCTGTGCCTGCATGTATTTCTCAATGCCATCTACGATCTCCATCGTCACTGCCGGATTGTGGAAATTAGCAGTACCTACCGATACTGCACTTGCTCCTGCAAGAATCATCTCAATGGCATCTTCTGCTGAAGCAATGCCTCCCATACCAATAATTGGAAGCTTCACTGCCTGTGCCACCTGATATACCATGCGCACAGCGATCGGATGCACTGCCGGACCTGACATACCGCCGGTCTTATTAGCAATGGCAAATGTCTTACGGTTGATATCAATCTTCATTCCCGTAAGTGTATTGATCAGAGACACTACATCAGCTCCACCTGCCTCGACGGCTCTTGCCATCTCTGTAATATCGGTCACATTCGGACTCAGCTTCATGATAACCGGCTGTTTCGCGTATTTTTTCACTGCTTTGGTAATGCTTTCTGCCGCCTTTGGATCCTGACCAAATGCGATACCGCCCTCTTTGACATTCGGGCAGGAGATATTGATCTCCAGCATATCCACATCTTCATCTCCCAGACGTTCGACAACTTCACAGTAATCCTGCTCGGATTTACCACATACATTCACAATAATTTTTGTATCATATTTACGCAGGAACGGAATATCACGCTTACAGAACAGGTCAATGCCCGGATTCTGCAGACCGATGGCATTCATCATGCCGCCGTACACTTCTGCCACACGCGGTGTCGGATTACCCGGCCATGGCACATTCGCTACCCCCTTGGTCGTTACTGCGCCCAGGCGGTTCAGATCTACAAATTCTGAAAATTCTTCTCCGGATCCAAAGGTTCCGGATGCGGTTGTTACCGGATTCTTCCATTCTACTCCGGCTATATTCACTGCCATATTCATCAGATCTCCACCTCCGTAGCTAAGAATACCGGTCCGTCCTTGCAGACACGCTTGTTATGCACATTGCTGTGGGCATCTACATCCTTCGTCTTGCATACACAACCAAGACAGGCTCCGATACCACACGCCATACGCTCTTCTAAGGAAATGTAGCAGAGAATGCCATTCTCTTCCGCATAAGCTTTGATCGCACGGAGCATCGGCATCGGTCCGCACGCAAAGATTACCTCTGCATCCAGCGCCTGCTCGCGGATCGCATCCATGACATTGCCCTTTGTGCCCACGCTGCCATCTTCTGTTGCGATATATAGCTTTCCATTCTGTTCAAATTCTTCTTTTAAGAAAGTATGTGCATCACGGTAACCGACTACGATCTGCTTCTCTGCGCAGTCGACTTCTCTGGCAAGCTCCAGGATCGGAGGCACACCAATACCTCCGCCCATAAGGAATGCTTTTTTACCCTTTGCCTCTTCTAATGGGAATCCATTACCCATTGGTCCGATCACCGGAATCCGGTCTCCCGCTTTCAGCTCTGAGAACTGCTTTGTACCGGTCTTCTCACCGGTCACACGGTACACCATACGGAGTGCTCCCTTTTCCCTGTCGATCTCACAGATACTGATCGGTCTTGGAAGAAGCTTTGTACCGTCATTTGTATATATAGACAGAAACTGTCCAGGCTTAGCTTCTGCCGCTGCAGAAGTCTCCAGCCACAGGCTGAAGATGCCTTCTGCCAGCATTTCCTGGGACAATACTGTCGCCATCTCTTTCTTTCTGCTCATTATAATTCTCCTATCAGATTCTATTCTGAAACTTTTTCACGCCAATAAGCTCTAGCGGTTATTCAGTGCTCCGCCAATATCAGCAATCATTGCCTCTACTGCTGCTCTGGATGCGTCGCCAAAGTTCTCTGCGCCGAATTTTGCGTACTGCTCCTGCTTATATGCTGCAATGATTCCTCTGGAGGAATTCACAATTGCGCCCAATCCATCTTCATTGAAGAAATGAACCAGATCCTTGCCTTTACCACCCTGTGCGCCATAGCCCGGTACCAGAATATACGCCTTCGGCATAATCTTTCTCAGGACTTTACCCATTTCCGGATAAGTTGCTCCTACTACGGCTCCAATGTAGCTGTATTCATCACCCATGCACTCTTCGCCCCAGGCGGCTACCTTCTCGCCTACCAGTTCGTACAGCGGTCTGCCATCGATCAGACGATCCTGGAACTCGCCGCTGGAAGGGTTGGATGTCTTAACCAGGATAAATAATCCCTTCTTCTCTTCTTTACATACATCGATAAACGGATTGATACCGTCAGATCCCAGATATGGGTTAACCGTTGCAAAGTCTTCGTCAAATCCGGCATAACGATTCTTTCCCACCTGTACATGTCCCAGATGTCCCACTGCGTATGCTGCAGATGTTGAACCGATATCACCGCGCTTCACATCACCGATCACAACCAGTCCTTTTGACTTACAGTAATCAACCGTCTTCTTAAATGCCACAAGTCCCGGCACTCCAAACTGCTCGTACATTGCGATCTGTGGCTTAACTGCCGGAATCAGATCATATGTCTTATCTACGATCTCCTTATTGAACTGCCAGATTGCCTCAGCAGCTCCTTCCAGTGTCTCTCCATATTCTGCAAATGCCTTTTTCTGTACATGCTCCGGCACATAGTTCAGCATCGGATCTAATCCTACTACGATCGGTGCTCCTGTCTTCTTAATATTCTCAACCAGTTTGTTAATCAATGATTTGTCCTCCTTCATATACGACTTTTCCGCCTACCATCGTGCAGGCCACTTCTCCTTTCACCTTCCATCCATGGAACGGTGTGTTTTTCCCTTTTGAGAAAAATGTATTCTTATCGATCTCATATTCTTTACGTGGATCGAAAATAACTAAATCAGCAGTCTTACCCTCGGATACGGAACCTTTGTCTGTAAGTCCCAGAATCTTCGCCGGATTGGTGCTCATCTTTTCCACCATCTGCATCGGTGTCAGAATGCCTTTATCCACAAGCTCTGTATAGGTCAGTGCCGCAGATGTCTCCAACCCTACGATACCGAAAGACGCCAGCTTCATACTGCGGTTCTTTTCCGCTGCTGCATGTGGCGCATGGTCGGTAGCGATCACATCCATCGTGCCATCCTTCAGACCTTCAACCAACGCATCCACATCGGCCTGTGTACGAAGCGGTGGATTCATTTTAAAATTGCCATCATCACCGGTAATATCATCCGATGTGAGGATAAAATGATGTGGGCATACTTCGCCGGTCACTTGGATACCATCCTTCTTAGCTTCTCTCAGCATCTTCACACTGTCTGCTGTCGAACAGTGGCACAGATGAAGCTGTACTCCTGTCTCTTTCGCAAGCAGAATATCTCTTGCCACGATCACATCTTCAACTGCATTGGTAATGCCTTTGAGTCCCAGTTCTTCTGCCCTGGCATCGGCGTTCATCACACCGCCTTCTACCATTGTAATATCTTCACAGTGAGCAAATACGATCATTCCTGCTTCTTTTGCTGCCCGCATTCCCCTGCGGTACAGGGACGCATTCATTACAGACTTGCCATCCTCACTGATGCCAACACAGCCTTCTCTTGCCATGCCTTTGATATCTGCCAGATCTTCACCCATCTGTCCGATCGTTACAGAGCCAAGCTGTAATACATTGGTCTTAGACTCCTTCTTCGCGCGGTTCTGCACCTCGGATATCTTCACACCATTATCAATCACCGGCTTGGTGTTCGGCATTGCACATACAGTTGTCACACCGCCGTGTACCGCTGCCTCTCCGCCAGTCTTTAATGTCTCTTTGTATTCCAGTCCCGGATCCCGGAAATGCACATGCAGATCAACAAAGCCAGGCATCACGTAGCATCCTTCTGCGTCGATCACCTTGTCTGCCTCTGCCGTTATGCCTTTTTCAACCTTTACGATCTTATCGTCTTCTACCAGCACATCGTATACACCGTTCCTGTCCGTCACAGGATCCAGCACATGTCCATTTTGTATTAATACTTTCATGCTATGTATTCCTTTCTCACAGTCTTCAGTCATTTATCTATACTTTAACACAATCCGCAAAAAAAAGGAACGGTGAAAACCGTTCCCTTCCTTACAACTTATTCTTAACTTCTTCCAGTGCCTTTTCAAGCTGATTATCACGATCCGGATTCTGCGCATCCTTCTCATACTGTACTTCCACATCCGGAGTCACACCTTTTCCGTTGATACTGAACTGTCCTGCGATCAGATACTCCGCAATTGTCAGCTTCACGCTGGTACCATCTTTCAGATCAAAGATCTGTTGTACCACACCTTTACCATAAGTAGTTGTACCTACGACCTCACCGGTTCCAAATGTCTGGATCGCACCGGAGAATATCTCTGATGCACTGGCGCTGTTCTCATTCACCAGCACTACTAATGGCTTGGTAAACTGATGTTCATCATCAGACTTATATACAGACTCCTTGCCCTGCTTATCCTTAATTGAAAGAGTCGTTCCCTCCGGCAGCATCAGATCCAGCATATCCGTAACTGTATCTACATTACCGCCAGGATTATTTCTCAGGTCAACAACCAGACCTTTCATACCCTGATTCTCCAGATCCTCCAAGGCTTCTTTATACTGGTCTGTGGTAACATCGTCAAACTCTGTCACCTGAATATAGCCAATCTTATCATCTTTCATCTCATGATATACGGTATCGGTCTGCACGATCTTACGGGTAACTGTGGCGGTATACTCCTCGCCATCATCACCACGGAGTACCGTAAGCTCTACCGTTGTGCCCTCGTCACCACGGATCTTACTGACAACCTCCGACAGATCCTCTCCGGAAATATCTTTGCCGTCTACTTTGTACAGGATATCATCTACCTTAAATCCGGCCTCTTCTGCACCTGACCCCTCATAGACTTTCAAAAAAGTAATAACCTTTGTATCTTTATCCTGTGAAAATAATGCTCCGATTCCACCAAATTCACCAGATGTACTCTGCATCAGTGCTTTGGTCTCATCTTCGTCGTAGTATACAGAATATTTGTCTCCCAGTCCGTCAATATAGCCTCTGTACAGTCCTTCCTGAAGATCATCCATATCAATATCACCGGAATAACTCTCATCTACCAGCTGTTCCAGTAATTTCAGCTTCGTCTTTGTGCTGTCATCCAGAAGTTCCTCGCTGTTCGATGTAGACGAACTTTTCTTTGATGTCTTAGATGTTCCCGGCAGTTTGATCCCGCAGGAAGCCATGCTCATAATTAATAATACAGCAAGGGCGCCGGTAAGCGCCCCTTTGAAAAAACTTTTTTTATTTTTCATGCTTTAATCCCTTATCTTAATCAGATCTACAGATACAGTCTTGGGTCAACCGGAGTGCCGTTTACCCATACTTCAAAATGAAGATGCGGACCTGTAGATGCTCCTGTTGTACCTACTGCTGCAATATTCTGTCCTGCACTTACAGACTGTCCTGCGCTTACATAGATTGCACTGCAGTGCTGATACAGTGTAGAAAGTCCATTGCCATGGTTGATTACCACATAGTTACCTCTGGCTCCGTTATAACTTACAGTTGTAACTGTACCACTGGCTGATGCATAGATCGGACTTCCAGAACCTGCCGCATAGTCACGTCCTTTGTGGTTTGTACTTCCGATACCTCCCGGTGATGTACGTCCACCAAACTCACTACTGATGTAAGCTGACGGGCATGGATTACTAAGTCTTCCGCTTCCACTTGGTGTAATAGATGCTCCCGGTGAAGAACTAGCTCCACTTGAACTGCTGCTACTTGATGAGTTGCCGCTATTTGAACTGCTTCCACCTGAACTGCCGTTTCCTCTATTTGCTGCTGCGGCAGCTTCCTGCTGTACACGCGCCTGTCTTGCAGCTTCTTCCTGTAATGCCTGCAATTTAGCTGCATTCTCTCCAATAGCTGTTTCCAGATCACCGATCAGATCCGCTTTCTCTGAAATCAATGTTGAAACTTCATTCTGTTTATCCTGAAGCTGCGTCTGTAATGTCTCCAATTCCGCTTTCTCAGTTTCCAGTGCTGTCTTTTGGTCATCAACATCCTGAACTGTCTGCTGGAACTCTTTCAGCATCTGTCTGTCATAATCAGAAATCTGCGCAATGTATTCTGCATTATTCAGGAATTCACCGATAGACTTTGATTCCAACAGAACCTCAATAAACTGTGTATTACCGTTCTCATACATATACTTGATACGCTTCTTCATACTCTCGTACTGATTATTCTCATCAATCTGAGCCTGGATCAGTTCGGTCTCTTTCGCATCAATCTCTTCCTGCTTGGTGTTAATATCTTCAGTCGTCTTATCCATCTCATCGATCAGATCATTCAACTGCTTGGTCAGAGCGGCTTTCTCTGCTTCTGCTGAATCCTTCTGAGACTGGAGTTCTTCACCCTTTTTCTGTGTCTCTGAAATCGAGGATGCCTGTGCAGGAATCGCGCACCCAATTGAAAGCGTCAGTGCTAAGATTACACTTAATACTCTTTTTTTCTGCATAATAATTCTCCTTAAATTTCCCCTGCCTAATTATCTGTTTCTCAAACCCTCATCTAATTCTAAAAAGTTACTTTTATTAATTATACCCTCAGATGTTTACGAATAGTAAATGCACTGCCAATGAAACCAATACCTACACCGAGGATCAGACCGACCGGAAGTAACGTACGGTATACTGTCGTTACCGGAAGGAACTCGATGATATTGTTCAGCAAGCTGAACTTGGTCATCACATAAGCAACTGCCTTATCATATACAAAGTACAGGATCACCAGCGGAATCACCGCACCGATCAGTCCGATCACAAGACCTTCGATGATAAACGGTGCCCGGACGAATCCGTCCTTTGCTCCAATATATTTCATGATCGCAATCTCTTCTCTTCGCACGGTAATACCCATGGTAACGGTATTACTGATCAGGAAGATGGATACTGCAAGCAGAATGCCGATTAATACAATAGATACATAATAGATCAGTCGGTTCACGCTGGTCAGTGTCTTCGCTACTACGTCAGACTTATTGACCTTACTCACTCCGTCCAGCTTCTCTGCATAAGATACAACATCTTTCTGCTTGGACACATCACTCATGTATACTTCGTAGTTGTCAGATCCGCTCAGCGGATTATCATCCTTGAATCCGTCTGCCAGTTCTTTGGCGTCTCCGAAATACTCGTCCTTAAAGGAATCCCATGCTTCGTCTGCCGATACAAAATTCACCTTCAATACGCCGTTCTGGCTTTTCAGCTCATCGCCGATCTTCTTGATCTGCGCATCAGTTGCTTCTTCATCAAAGAATACCGTAATCGCAACGCCTTCCTCGGCTTTCTGAACCATGTATCTGAAATTGGTTACAATTGAAAAGAATATACCAAACAGGAAGATACATGCCGCCATGGTCGCAATAGACGCAACGGAGAACATTTTGTTTCTTCCGATATTCTTAAAGCCCTGTTTTGTCTGATATCCGATCGTACTAATTCTCATTATTATACCCACCTCTTTGCTCGTCGCTTACAATGACCCCTTTTTTCATTGTAATAACACGCTTTTTCATCTCGTTGACAATCTCCTGGTTATGCGTAACAACAAGCACTGTTGTTCCTCGCTCATTGGCCTCCTCAAGAAGCTTCATGATCTCCCATGAGTTGGTCGGATCCAGGTTACCTGTCGGCTCATCTGCCAGAAGAATTGCCGGCTCATTCACAATCGCTCTTGCAATAGCAACACGCTGCTGCTCACCACCGGACAGCTCCTTCGGATATGACTTATACTTCTGTGCCAGTCCTACCAGAGACAATGCCGCCGGAACTTTCTTCTTGATGATACGTGTTGGTGTCTCTACGACACGCTGCGCAAATGCAATATTTTCATAAATATTACGATCCTTCAGCAGACGGAAATCCTGGTACACAACGCCCAGACCTCTGCGGTACATCGGAATCTTTCTGTGCTTTAATCTTTCAAGGTTCTGTCCATTCACCATGATAGTGCCGGATGTAGGCTCCAGTTCCTTCATGATCAGCTTGATCAGTGTAGACTTACCGGAACCACTGTCACCTACGATAAATACGAATTCGCCCTGTTCGATCTTCAGATTGACACCGTTCAGAGCAGCAACCCCTTTTGAGTACTCTTTCGTTACCTCATTTAATTCAATCATACTTTCCTCCTAAATTATTTAATACTCCATCGACTCCATATATTTCATGTACTTGACTACCATTAATGCAATCTTAAATGTGATCGCATCTTCAAATACCCTGAGATCAAGTCCCGTACTCTTCTGCAGCTTGTCCAGACGATATACCAATGTATTACGGTGGATATAAAGCTGTCTTGAAGTCTCAGACACATTCAGGCTGTTCTCAAAGAACTTATTGATCGTAGCCAGTGTCTCTTCGTCAAATTCATCCGGAGATTTCCCCTCAAAAATTTCACGGATAAACATTTTACAAAGCGGAATCGGCAACTGATAGATCAATCGCCCGATACCTAATGTACTATACGCGATAACCTTCTTCTCGTCAAAGAATATTTTGCCGACATCCAGTGCAAGCTTCGCTTCTTTATATGATTTGGATACTTCACGGATATCATTAACGATCGTACCGTAAGCAATCCTTACATTCTCCTCACCTTCGCTCTTCAGCGCATCGTAAAATTCTGCGGCTGCCTTCTCAAGCTCCGGATATCCTTCTGTCAGTCCAAGCTGCTTCATGATGATAATATCTTTCTCATCGACCGCTGTGATAAAATCCTTGGTACGCGCACTTAAGATTCCGCGAATGTTGTCCAGACGACTATTGTCTTTCTCATGGTTCGTCTCCACAATAAAGATAACACGCCTAGCCTCTGTGTCAATATGTAATTTTTTGGCTCTGTTATAAATATCTACCAGGAGCAGATTGTCAAGCAACAGATTCTTAACAAAATTGTCCTTATCAAAACGCTCCTTGTATGCAATCAGCAGACTCTGTATCTGGAATGCTGCAAGCTTGCCTACCATATACACATCGTCGCTTCCGCCATTTGCTAATAATATATACTCTAGTTGGTGTTCATCAAAAATCTTAAAAAACTGACACCCCTGAATCACCTGACTGTCAGCCGGTGATGACGCAAATGCCATTACCGCCTCTTCATAACTTACCTGCCCGGAAAATGTTGTTGCAAGAGTTTTTCCATCGGTATCCATGACACACAGGTCAATTCTGGTGATCTCCTTCAAACCATCAATTGTGTTTTGAAGTATCTGATTAGATATCATAGTCCATCTCCTCCATTGATTTCAATATGCATTTTTCACAATATCTGACGTATACATTTGCCTGGTTCTGCATATTACTATTTTTTATCTTAATACATATCAACAAAAAAAGAAAGAGGAAATCAAGTATTTTTGTTGATTTCCTCAGCTTTTAAGATAATCTTCAGACTTTTATCTCCTATACATTGTGTACAAATCCCTTTTAAGTCCAAGTCCACATATCTTACATCTTAAGATTCTTTTTTTGTTTTTTCTATCTCACGTCTGAAAAGCATACGATCCAGAAATGTCATCACTTTGCCCTTGCCGCTCTTCTGGCGATATGCAAATTCCATCAGTTTACCTGCGCCAAGCCAGACTCTCGTATTGATCTGACTTCTGTTCCTGGCAATAAATTGCTCCTGTACCGGCGGCGTGAGTATCGCGATCACGCAATCTGCTTCGCCACCGTTGATCGCATTCACCAGCATATCGTCCGCTTCCGTGCCCGGTGCCACTTTGGCTGCACCAACGATCGCAATGCCACGGTATTCCTCTGTAAGACATCCCGTAAGCGCATCCACCTCTTCATCTGTCTCTACTAATAAATAAACTCTGCAGTGATTCCGATGCAGATACTTTAACCAGAGTCTTAAGAACGTCTGCGACGCGGTCTCACGGATACTTCTGGAATCCGTAATCCCTGCCGCTTCCAGGATATCCTTCTGCCCCGGAAGCACCAGATCACTCTGTTCGATCGCTTCCCGGTAACCCTGATCATCTCTGGCATACATAAGTGCTTCGATCGTAACCAGATCGATCACGCTGGTAGCGGGTGTATCCATATATTCTACAGCTGCTTTTAATGCCTGCTTTGCCGAGCAGTACTCTATATTCACATCTAATACATTAATCTTCTCTCTCATAGCATCACCTGTCAGGAGATTGTATCAAAAGGATTATTCCTTTGCAAGCAATGACATGAAAAGTTCATACTAATTAACATTTCTGTGATTATTTGACGCTTCCCTGCGCTTTTTTGTGATCAATCCACCGATTCGTCCCGTTTCTTTTGATGACAGCGACTTCCATCCTTTCTGAAGCACCTGATCCAGAAGTCCCAGTTCTTCCGCAATTTCGTATTTCATTTTCTCATCCGGTGTCACCTTACTGAGATCAATCGGTTTATCTTTTTTTCCAGACATATTATCTGCCCCTTTCCTGATTCTACAGGAAGTATTGACAGATTCATTATCGTCTATTCATACACTTTACTTCCACGCAAGCTCTTTCTGCATGGTAAATGAATATATGATTTTTTCCCGTACTTTCTTTCCGGTAATCTGCTCCAGCGCCCTTGCATAATACTCAAGCTGGGACTGGTATTTATCCAGAAGTTTCTGTTCCGACCAGATCTTATCGGTCTTATAATCGAGTACCACGAGTTCCCCGTCTTCCTCAAAGCAGACATCGATGATTCCCTGTACCAGCATGGTCTCATCCTCTTCCGTCATCTCCGGATAAATGTCCCGCGCCGGAATTCCCAGTACAAACGGCTGCTCCTTCCTTAGCTTGTTCTCTTCTGCTGCCTGCTTCATGCGCTGTCCGGATGTTGTATGGATAAAGGTAAGGATATCTTTCGGCCTCACGCTCTCTGCCATCTCTCCTGCAATCCGTCCGGATTCGCACATCTTCTCAATCGCTGCCTCTGTACCTTCAAGATCATATTCCTTTGTGAAATCCAGAAGCTCCATCACTCTGTGATATGCGGTACCTCGCGGTGCTCCGGTAATCTCTTCCTCGCCCTGCAGAAATCTTGGGATCAATGACACCACAGGTTCGTCTTCATATAGGAGCTCTCCCGCTTCCTCTGCCAGATATGCTCGCTTCTTTAACTCCGATACGGTGTATTTCAGCTTTTTTCCTTCCAGATCTCGGTAAGGATACTGATAATAAAACTGCTGTTTCAGACGCTCCTGCATCTTCTCATCGTAGACTTCTTCCACATTCCAGTTTTCTAATGCCTGACGTGTCACCATCTGCTCCGCAGTCTGTTCTATCTGTGATCCCCGCACCTGGGACATATCCACGATCTGGATGCGAAATGGACTTTTCTCTCCTCTTCCTGCCACCGCCGGAAGTATCCAGTCCAGATAACGTTTCGCCCCTGCAAGCTGCCCAAAGCTCATTGGAGTCGGATGAGCCGCCATATTTTCCTTATGATATAAGGCCTGATTCATTGCCTCACGAACCTTTGTCTCCGGATCTGACAGCGTGCCGGTCACGATCAGCTTCTCTTTCGCCCGGGTCAGTGCCACATAGAGCACGCGAAGCTCTTCGCCCATGCTCTCCAGCACCTCTTCCCTGGCAATTACATTTCTGATCAGCGTTGGACATTTGGTACGCGTCTCAAGATCTACGCTTTCCAGTCCGATCCCAAGAGAGGCATGCATCAGCACATCGCCCTTACTGTCCTGCCTGTTGAACTGTTTGCCCATGCCTGCCACAATAACAATTGGAAATTCCAACCCTTTACTTTTATGAATGCTCATGAGCCGCACGGTATTGGACTGTTCATCTGCCGTGTTGGCTTCCCCATAATCAATCTCGTATTTCTGAAGCTGTTCCACATACCGTATAAAATGAAATACGCCCTTGTAGCTGCTACTCTCAAAGGTTCTCGCTTTCTCCAGTAACATATCCAGATTGACTGCTCTCTGCTCCCCTGCCGGAAGCGCAGAGATATAATCACGGTAACCCGTCTCCTGCACGATCTTATCCAACAGCCTGTGAAGTGCCGTGTAAGGGATCATTCTGCGAAAATGTTCCATCTGATCCAGACATGTCACCAGTTTACTTTTTATAACTTCATCTGGTCCTTCTTTTGCATAACAGCTTATCGCCTGATGGAATGGCTTGTCTCTATAGCTTCCCTTAATCCGGGCAAGTTCTTCATCCGTCACATGACCGAATATCGACCGCAAAACGGATGCTAACGGTACATCCTGCCGTTTATTATTCAGGATTCTGAGGTAATCTAACAATACTCCAATCTCTCTGGTCTCGAAATAACCTTCACTGGAACCGGCATACACCGGGATTCCCTCTTTTTTCAGAACCTCCATATAGACATCCGCATATCCCTTCATACTACGTGTCAGGATCACGATGTCCCGGAACTCTGCCGGTCGCATCTGCTCTGTCTTCTTATCCTTCACCATCTGATGACGGATCAGCTCATGAATTCGTCCCGCGATCACCGATGCTTCCTTTTCACGATTTGACAGCTTCTCTACATCTGCACCAGATTCCGCATCATCCTCGGTATCCACAAGAATCAGCTCCGGGGTATTGTCTGCTTGGGTATCTGCAATCTCAGGATAGCTTGCCCCCGGATATAACGCCGCCCGGTCATCGTATTCTACGCCGCCCAGGTCCCTGATCATGATCTGCCGGAAAATGTCATTGGCTCCGGTCAGTACTTCTTTTCTGCTTCGAAAATTCTTATGCAGATCAATTCTCTGCTCCGGACCATCCGTCAATGTATAAGAATCATATTTCTCCATAAACAATTCCGGTCTGGACAGACGGAATCGGTAGATGCTCTGTTTCACATCGCCTACCATAAAGATATTATTCCTGCCCGACCATTTACCGGATACACTGGTCAAAATTGTTTCCTGAATCAGGTTACTGTCCTGATATTCATCGATCATGATCTCATAGAATTGCTTCTGATACTCCTCCGCCACTTTGGATGGCACAAGCCTGCCATCCTCTTCGCGGGTAAGTATCCGCATGGCGTACTGCTCCATATCATCGAAGTCTATCATATTGCGGGAACGTTTTATCTCTTCAAAACGCTTCGAAAAGTCAGTTGTCAGACGCGCCAGCATCTGCATATAAGGTCTGCACCGTCCAATTTCTGCCAGCACATCCTCTGCCGGCAATTCATAATACAACGACTTCAGGTCTTTTATCATGTCCTTGACGTTATCCCGCACTTGTTTCACGAAATTCACTTTCTCTTCCGAAGCCTGATTCTTGCGGTTCGAAGCAAGACGTTTCCACTTAATCTGCTGGATGGCTTCGTAAGTCTCTTCGTATCCTTCCGCCTGTTCCAATCGTTCGATCTGACGCTGGTCATCTTCCAGCGCATCCATATACATCTGCGGTCCATCCGGTGCCATACACACAGCAAGTCCCTGCTGCAAGAGCTCTTTTGCTCCTGCCATATAACCCGTCATATTTTTCTGCATTGCCTGATAATACACCGTCGCCTGCAGTTCTTCCATATTCTCTACTTCATATGCATGTACACATTCTGCCAGCCATCTGTCCGGTTCCGGATAACTGCGTGAAAATTCATACAGACGCTCGATCAGCTTCTCGATCTTCTTATCATCACGGCTTCCTCCGTAGCTTTCTACCAGATTCAGGAACTCCGGATCCGCTTCTTCATAATACTGTTCTAACATTTCCTGCATCACATCGCCACGCAGAAGCTTTAATTCTCCCTCTTCGCCAATCCGAAATGCCGGATCCAGATCAATGGTATGAAAATGTTCCCGGATTACGGATAAACAGAAACTGTGAATGGTCGTAATCTGCGCACTGTGGATCAATGTCGCCTGCCGGTTCAGATTCGCATCCTCCGGCCTCTTCTCTGCCTGATCTTCAATTGCCTGTCGGATACGCTCTTTCATCTCTGCCGCTGCTGCCTCGGTAAATGTCACGATCAGTAGCCGGTCTACATCCACAGGATTCTCTTTTCTGGTGAGCATGGTAATGATTCGTTCCACCAGCACCGCTGTTTTTCCGGAGCCAGCTGCCGCCGACACCAGAATATTACGCCCGCCAAGCTCTATGACCTGCCGCTGTTCTTCGGTCCACTGGACTCCCATGGCGTATCCTCCTTTCTATTAAAAGTATCAGGTACCTTTCCTGTTTCTCCTGATACTGCACTCTGCATCTTTGCAACCGCTTCCTCGCGCGTCAGCTTCTTTCTGTCCAGATATTCATAGCCGTCAAGCTGCGGATCAAATCCACAGATCTGCTGATAAATACAATGCTCGCACTCATGATTTTGACCCTGGCGATATGGCTGCACTGCCACCTCACCCCGGACAATCTGCTGTCTGATCTCTGCCGCTTTCTGATCCGCATACTCCATCATGGTGTGGAATTCTTCCTGGCTGACCGCTCTGGATACTTTAGCAAGGCTTCCGTCATTATTAAACTTCACCGGCACAGCCAATGAATCTCCTGTACGATCCCTTTCCAGATGTTCCAGACTGTTCTGCTCCAGATTCACCACGCCGTCCGGGCGCAATTCCTTCAGAAGCCTTTTTTCAAGATCTACTTTACCATTTTTCTCCAACAGCGGATCCTTCATCCGGTAATAAAATACGCCCGACGGGATCACCTGTTTACCCGGATATCGTTTCTTCATATGGTCGGTTGCCGCATTCATATATACCATCAGCTGTAACTGCAATCCATAATAAAGTGCTGACACATCGAATCCCTTCTGTCCGGTCTTATAATCGATAACCTTCACATAGACTTCATCCCGTGTCTCGCACACATCAATCCGGTCGATCTTGCCACTGCCAAAGGACATCTCATATGCCGACGGCTCAAAATCACCCCTGGCTAACTGTTCGGTAAGTGCCCAGACCGTGCGGTTCAGCAGACGGTCAAGTCTTGTGATCATGTATTCATTTCTGGCAGAACTGTACAGTACGGAATTACCGTAGTCCGCAATGGATTCATCCAGACTCTCCCGCACCAGCTGCTGTCGCTTCTCTTCTTCTATCTTCGTCCATCCGCCTTCTTTTTCCGCTTTGCCGGAATAGCGCTCCATCGCACTGTGAAAGACATTTCCCAGATCCAGTGGCTGGAACTCGTATTCGTTCCGTTCCTTCAAACGCAATCCGTACGCCAGGAAATGTGCAAATGCGCAGGCAGAGAATTTCTCCATTCGGGAAATGCTGTTCTGGAAATGCGTACCGTAAAGGAGCTTTGCAGCTTCCTCGCTGATCTGTTTCGGATGATAAGAATAAAATGACGCATCCAGAAGATCTCCGATCTTCTCTGCCCATTCGGAATGCTTCTTATACCAGTTATAAAGCTCCATCCAGCTGCTGCCTCCTGCATCACTCTGCATGCGGAGTCCACGGATCAGTTCCTGCAGTCCGATCTCCGGCGTCAGCTCCTGCTCAGTTAACGGCTTTGACGCCTCATCGATCACCGGCGCATCCGGGAATAATCTGCGGATCTCACCGATCAGATACGCCGGACGCTTTGCTTTGCCATCTGCTCCCGATCTGCTGTAAAACAGATGCAGTTCCTCTTCCGGTTTGGTCAGATTCAGATACAGATAAAATTTCTGAATATATGCCTGTTCCCTTCCACCTGGTGTGAGTGAGAGATTTTCCTGCTCAAACTGCGCTCTGTCCTGTTCACTTAGCAGTCCTGTCCGCATCAGATTGCCCGGAAGCAGCGAATCATTGACTCCAAGCATCAGCAGTACACGGATATCTTTTAATCTGGTTCGCTGTACATCCCCGGCAATCACCTGATCCAATCCCGGCGGAATTACACCAATCTTAATCTCATTCAGTCCGGCATCCAGAAGCTCCACGTATTCCTTTAATGTCACCGGTTCGTCTCCCAGAAGCTCTACAAATTTGTCGAAGAGACCGATCAAAGCACTATATACCTGTGCATATTCTCTGGCAAGCGCAAGTTCTCCCTCTTCCGTAAATGCATCCTCCTGCTGCTTTAATTCCTGCTGCAGTTCCTGCTCTTCCAGAAAACGATAAAGTGCCTCGGTAATATCACGCACCGTTTTCTTCCGCTGCCGCAGTACAAAAAGCAGACCGTCCACCAGCTCCACCAGTTTCACCCGAAGGTGATTCAGATGCTCCAGTTCGTCCTCTGTCACATCTGCACCTCTGCGCACCCATCGCTGCTGCCAGTTTTTATATCCACGGATACCAAGTGCCAGACAGTAATTCTCCAGCTCATCCACCTCGTCAGCTGTAAACGGTCCATAACCTGCTCTTAAGAAACGAAACACGCTTTCATAAGTAAAGCTCTGCTCCGCCATATTCAAAATGCTTCGCACATACTCCACAAAAGAATTCAGCAGAATACTCCGCTTATAATCCATAAATACCGGAATTCTGTATTTGGCAAATGCTTCTTCCAGATAATCGCCATAGCCATTCAGGTCCGTTGCCACTACACCAATCTCCCGGTAACGCATGCCCTCTTCCCGCACAAGCCTTCGGATCTGCGCAGCTGCCGCATAAGCTTCTTCTTTTGGCGTTCTGGTCTCATGAATTGCGATCGTGTCCGGCTTCCCGATATAATATCTGCCCGAATAACGGAAAAGATGCTCCTCCAGAAAGGCAAGTGCTTCGCTTTTCCGAAAACGGTAAAACGGTCTCTTTTTTAACCATACCGGTTCTGTCTGTTCCACACCGCACTCTCTGGCAATCCTCGTCAGGGTTGTCACCGTATGCTTACTCATTCCAAACATCTGGCAGGCATCCGTATAACGGTAAGGATCTTCTCTGTCATCGATGGTTACTGTCACGATCACATCTCTGGTAAGCTTCATAAGCTCCGCAAGCAGTCTGTTCTGCACCGGAGTAAATCCGGTAAATCCATCCAGTACGACCACACTCCGCTTCAGCAGTTCCGATTCCGGCACCGTTCTGCACAGCACATCCAGAATTTCCTCTTTCGTAATATATCTGTCCCGGAGATATTCCCGAAACTTCTTATATATAAGGCTCATATCCTGTAACTTATAATACAGATAAGATTCTTCTCCTGCCCGTTTCATCACGCGGTCCAGTTCTTCTTCCCCGATATCATACTGGTCGAACTCCGACAGAACCGACTTCACCTCACTGATATAGCCGAGACGCTTCATGTTGCCTTTCAGCACGCGCAGCTCCGGTTCGATGTCTCCGGCAATCTTGCGCAAGATCAGGTTCTTGCCCTCATCGTCCAGCACAGGCGTATTTCCTTTCCCTGTCTCTTCAAAAATCCGGTATGCCAGTCGTCCGAAACTCAGCACATCGATATTCATAATGCCCTTTTTCTCGTTCATCAAAACAAGGTCCTTCTGTGTCTGCATCGTAAACTGCTCCGGCACCAGGACCATGTAATTAAGGGCAGGGTGTTCCCCTGCCTCCTGTATAATTCTCTGATATAAATAGTGGGACTTTCCGGAACCGGAACCCCCAAATACAAATTGTAATGCCATATACTCCTCCCGGCATCTGTCTTGAAATCTGTCAGCCAATCCTTCTAGACTATGAATCTGCAAATATCTTTCCATATATCGGAACCGGCACATAGGCTTCTACAGCAATGCCGTCTTCCAGATATTCTTCTCTGAGAAGCTCTCCATACTTGCGGATCAGCTGGATCTTCGCTGCATCTTTATATGGAAATGTATACTCTACCAACGCTTTCTGTCCCCGGAGCACCTCTTCCAGCTTACTCTCCAGCGCATCGATCCCCTCTCCTGTCGCCGCTGAGATCGGCACTGTCGCATCCGCCTGAAAATCCCGCAAGATCACAGGCTCTGTCAGCAGATCCTGCTTGTTAAACACGGTGATCACAGGCTTATCCTGTACGCCCAGTCCCCGCAGCGTCTCATATACAATATGCATCTGCTCATCCATCTGTGGATTCGACGCATCCACCACATGCAGGATCAGATCTGCATACTTTGCCTCCTCCAGTGTACTGCGAAATGCATCAATCAGGTGATGCGGCAGCTTTCGGATAAATCCAACCGTATCTGTAAACAGCACCTTCTGTCCGCTGCCAAGCTGATATCCCCTGGTCGTCGGATCCAATGTGGCAAATAGCTTATTCTCTGCCAGCACTTCCGCTCCCGTCAAATAATTCAGAAGCGTCGACTTGCCAGCATTGGTATAACCTACAATAGCAATAACCGGAAGCATCTCCTTCTTCCGCTGTTCTCTTGCCACCTGTCTGTGATTCTTCACTTCTGTAAGCTCACGGTTCAGTCTGGCAATGCGCCCTTTGATCAGTCTCCGGTCCATCTCCAGCTTCTTCTCGCCGGGACCTCTGGTACCGATACCTCCTCCAAGCCTTGAAAGTGATGTACCATATCCGGTAAGTCTCGACTGGCGATACTTTAACTGGGCAAGCTCCACCTGGATCTTACCTTCATTGGTAGATGCTCTCGCAGCAAAGATATCCAGGATCAGCAGCGTCCGGTCCATAATCTTCGTATGCAGTTCATCCTTCAGATTACCGATCTGTGCCGGTGACAACTCGTCATCACAGATAATACCATCTGCTTCTGTCTCCCACAAGAGATCTCTAATCTCGTCAAGCTTACCCTTGCCCACATAAGTTCCCGGATGGATCAGTTCTCTCTTCTGGATCACTCTGCCCACGCACTCCGCTCCGGCAGTGCGCGCAAGCTCTTCCAGCTCATCCAACGACTGATCCACATCCTCCGCATCGGATAAACTGATTCCCACCAGAATTACCCGTTCTTTTTTCTGTTCTGTCTCATACATCTATGTTCTGTTCCTTCTGTAATTCTGTTATTGTGTCTCCAAAAATTCTGCTTCCTTCGTTCCGCGTTCGTCATCCGGATAATCCTTCACATACTCCTTCAGCTTCGTGCGGGCATTCTCCCATTTGCCAAGCTTCTCATATGCTACGATCTCGTTATACTTCATCTCCTGCATCAGTTCCTTACTGGCATCGTCACATTCCTGCCCCAGATTGTAATAATTCAGAGCTTCCTTTGGATTATCCAGCTTCAGTTCGCAGCTTCCGAGGAAATTATACAATGCCGCAGTTTTCTCCGCACCATTATCCAACGCTGACTGAAATGCACTGAGTGCTGCTTCATACTCACCCAGTTCCCATTTCGCCATACCGATGCCGCGGTATGCCTCTCCGGTATCCTGCCCTTTGTCCACTGCTTCCTTGAACTTCGTGACAGCTTTTTTATAGTTACCATCCTCCAGGTAAGTTGTACCCTCTTCGATTGCTTTGGAGCCACAGCCTGTCAATGCCAGGCACAGCAGCATGAATATTGCAATAAAACTTACGTGTCTCTTCATGTTATCCTCCCCATTAGAGATTATTCTATGAATCCATTATGCCAAATCCAGAAAGACATTTCAATACGAAGAAAGGAACTTACCTTAGTAAGTCCCTCTTTTTGTCCGTCTCTTCTCTATTAAAAGAATAACTGCCATCATCACAAGTCCCACGAGACTTAAGAATTTGCCTGCTGCCACACCGGAAGCGTGATATATGATCACAACACTGTGTTCGCCTGATTCTATAGGAAATCCCAGAAATGCTGTGTTCACCTTTTTAGGCACTGCCTGTTTCCCATCCACATAGATGGTAAAGTTCTTATCATATGGGATCGACGTAATAAAATATCCGGTATTCTGTACATCGATCTTACCTGCGATCGTATTGCCTTTTGTATAATCCCTGTCCACCTGAAATGCAGACTGATACAGATTCTGATCTTCTTCCATATCTTCCGTGTACGCACTTGCGGATCCTATATAACACTGTACTCCTGTCAGTTCATATTCCCCTGCTCCAAAGGTTATCTTCAGATCGGTCTGATCTGACGGAAGTGTCATCACGTAGGTAAATGTCGTATTTCCATTATAATATAAGTGACTTTCGGAACTCAGCTTATTACGGATTCCATTTACCCAGATTGCCACATCATGATTCGGTCTGTGATTGTTCACCTGAAACTGAAGATATAGATTATAGTCTGTCGCCTCACTATATACCGATGTCTCCGCCGGCACAGATACATTTACCGAAGTTTTATTCTTTGCCTTAATCTCAATGTTACCATCTGCATCCGTTGATATCTTCATCTGCTTTGTATTCACATCCGGAATCGTAAATGTACTTTTTTCTGCCGTAGCTTCAACCAGACTCTTGCACCCCTGATCATCCGCATCTGCCTTCGCATTATCTGTACTGTTTGCATTTACTACAGCGTAATTCATCAGCGCAGTCTGGTTATATGGAAATGCAAGCGTCTGATACTCTTCCTCCGTCATCACACGGTCTGTGGCATAGGCAACCGGTGCCACGCCTGCATTTTCTGTTACGATCGGTGTTCCGTCCTTTTTCTGTCTGATCTGATACTTTACGCCCATGAACCGCTGATATAATGGATTCTTCGCCACACTCTGCATCAGATTATTGCGGTATGGCTGTTCCAATCCAAACGTATCCTTGCGAAAATCCTGATAATCCGTATTATACGCCGAAGAATAAAGGGATGACACCCACTGTCCGGATGCCCAGACCCGGTTCAGATCTGCGGCATTTTCCGTATCTTTCCCCATCTGTTCGATCCGATAAAAGGAAGAATCATGCTGCAGGATATCCTTCACGGCATCTCCAATCCTGCTGTCTGTCACTTTCGCATACTCTGCGGGTTCGATCAATTCACTGCTGTGCGCATTGAACACACCTTCAAACAGAGTCAGACAGATCAATGGCGGAACGATCAATACCGCAATCCTGTGTTTCCAGCAGAATACAGCAACGGATATCAATGCGATCACTCCATCCAACATGAGCAACTGCCACTGCATTTCATTCGAAATCGTTGCATTTCTTCCATAATAGCCATACATAACCACTGCCAGCGTAAGCACTGCGGCACTCAGATTAACCGGCAGTGAAATCTCATGTTTCTTATTCTTCCAAAGATATAACGCGATCAGATAGCAGATCAGCGGTAAAAATGGAATTACAGCCTTATCTCTTATATATAATCCGCCATTCAGAAGCCATGCAAATACCGGCAGGCTAATAACCAGCATACAGCCCCAGGAAAGTACACGCTCACTCCATTTTCGGTAAGTAAGTCCGACAATTAATACGGTAATTGCAAGCGTGGTCAGTCCCAGTCCATAAGTTCCATACGCTACACGAAGCGGCGGAAACTGCGGTATCAAAAGTTCCCCGATCTTCATGCCGGCTGCTTCCTGCTTTCTTCCGAAAAGTGCTCTTGCCGTCGGCACCAGCAGAATACCACTCATACATACCGCTGCAAGCATCGGCATCACAAAGCGAACTCCATCTCGCAAAAATACAGGTACCCGGAACTTCGGTGTGATTTCCAGATACCGATACACACCATAGAGCACCAGTGCCAGCATACCGCCAATGCTGAAATAAAAGCTGGTCATGATCATCAGAAATACACTGATCAGATACAGATCCGATCGCTTCTTATCGAAATACCGATCCACCCCGATCAGCGACATATAAAGGAACGGCATATAGTTGACAAACATCACCTGATGACAGGACTGATAGATCACAGGACCTGCCAGCATATACATCAGTGCTACGCCAAGTCTTATCTCTTCCGGAAATCCGCGTCTGCCAAGCCAGTAATACAGAAGGCACACAGATACCGCGATCCCTGCAATGCTGACTGCGATTATATAATCGCTCATTTTAACAAAAGGCAGCAGATAAGACAACATAATTACCGGACTGTACAAGCCATAATAGGAAAAATTATAAATATTCTGTCCCCCGCCAAGATTGGCTGCAAACTCCGGAAACAGTTCTCCTGTATCATAGAACTGCTGTCTGAAATAATCCGGAATCACGCTGTGCTGGCTGATCCAGTCTACCTTCGCCCCAAACACACCATTTCGTCCCACAAAGAGCCAGCAGGCAAATACGGTCAGCAGGCATAGCAGCAGATAGATCACTCCACGGATCTTTTTCTTACCTTTTATGATCTGCATGCGTCTCTCCTTCCTCACTGGATTCCCGAAGCAGATAGATCGGACGATGCTTCGTCTCAAGATAAGTCTTAGACAGATACTGTCCAAGAATTCCAAGGCACAATAGCTGTACACCGCTGACCATGAACACGATACACGCCATGGAAGGCCATCCGGATACCGGATCTCCCCATACAAGTGTCCGGATAATAATTACCAGGATCATCAGTGCCGACAGTCCACAGAACAGGATTCCCAGTACCGATGCAAGGGCTAATGGTACTACTGAAAATCCGGTGATTCCTTCTAATGAATAACGGAACAGTTTCCACACTGACCACTTCGTCTCACCTGCAGAACGCTCTACATTTTCAAAGTCCAGCCATTTGGTCTTAAATCCTACCCATCCAAAGATTCCTTTGGAAAAACGGTTGTACTCACTCATCTGTAATACTGCATCTGCCATCTTACGATTCATCAGGCGATAATCTCTTGCGCCATCTACGATCTCCGTCTTAGATATTTTGTTGATAAAATGGTAAAACTGCCTGGCCAGGAACGAACGTATCACCGGCTCTCCTGCTCTGGTAGAACGTCTCGTTGCCACGCTGTCGTAATCTTCTTCCTTTAATATCCGGTACATCTCCGGCAAAAGTGACGGCGGATCCTGAAGATCCACATCCATCACTGCAATATAATCTCCTTCTGCATGTGTAAGTCCCGCGTAGATCGCTGCCTCTTTTCCGAAATTTCTGGAAAATGACAGGTATCTGCACCGGGCATCTATCTCGTGAAGCTTCTTCATTTCCTCCAGTGTTTTATCTGCAGAGCCATCATCTACGAAAATCAGTTCAAATTCTGCATCCATCTGACCCATGATCCGGCTCATTTCTTTATAATATATCGGCAATGCCGCTTCCTCGTTCCAGCACGGAACGATAATTGATATCTTATCCATAATCTCATTCACCTCTGGCAGATATTTTATCTTACATATCTTAAGTATTTGTCAAATTAAATCTTAAAGTTTCTTAAATTAAAATGATTTTTTATTAAATTCTTGTATACTTATTAGCAGAACGAATACGAAAGGGGATTTTATCATGGATGCCCATATTCTGGCAGTAGATGACAACCCGGAGATCCGGGAGATTATAGAAATACTATTAACCGGTGAAGGCTTTGCAGTCGATCAGGCAGGAGACGGCACACAGGCGCTTGCCATGCTGAAAGGAAAGAATTATGACCTGATCATTCTGGATATTATGATGCCAGGCATGAATGGATATCAGACCTGTCTGGAGATCCGTAAGCTCACCAATGCTCCAATTCTGTTCTTAAGTGCCCGCACCAAAGACAGTGATAAAACTCTGGGCTTCTCCAGCGGCGGAGACGACTATCTGGCAAAGCCTTTTTCCTATCCGGAACTGATCAGCCGGGTAAAGGCATTGATCCGACGTTACCAGATATATAAAGGAAAGGACGAAGAGACAATTACCGAAGTCCCTTCCCATATCCATTACCACAATCTGGATATTGACAGGGATACCGAAACCGTTTACCGGGATGGTGAAGCAGTAGATCTTACCAGCACCGAATATGCCATGTTGCTCACACTGGTTACCCATCCTGGTCAGATCTTTTCTGCCGAGCGGCTGTTCGAAGTCGTCTGGAATGAGCCGTATTACTATGGTGCCAGCAATTCTATCATGGTACACATCCGAAATCTGCGCCGTAAAATTGAAGTCGATCCTGCTGCTCCGACCCTGATCACAACCGTCTGGGGAAAGGGGTACCGCTGTGAATAAGCTCCGTACTAAAATCCGTACCAAACTTCTGCTTCTGATCATCATCACCGGACTTGCAAGTGCACTGCTTTTCCAGGGAATGTGGAACTGCAGATGGGAGGTCTGGGACGTGCTGTCAGATGCCGGATTATTTGATGATATACTACCCAATGTAGACGATAATTTCTGGAATAATCTTTTTAATAAAGCTGCCGATTATGACCTTCCTGCCTCCGAAACGGATTCCAAGGCAATCGATGCACTGGCTCCTTTCTTCGATGAAACAGCAGACAAATATACCAGCATATACCTTTATTCTCTGACTGAAGGGGAATATCTGGTCGGTCGTTATGCCCAGGTTATGGATTCCGAAAATTTTCGTGTACCATTTGACATTACCTACCGATGGACAGACGGAGCCAATGAAGAACGCTTCGAAATGCCGGTTAAGTTTAAGAATGGATATGCCACTGTCCTCGTCTACTTCTATCATCAGACGTATTTCATTACACCATATTTCTTCGTCTGCCTTATCTGCTGCCTGACGCTGTTCCTTGGAAGCATCCTGTTCTTTGTCCGGCGCAAAATGAAAGAAGTGGATCGATTAGAACAGCATATCCTGACCATGGCATCCGGTGATCTGATAACACCTGTAATCCCCGGCAGCAAAGATGAGCTTGGCATACTTGCAAGAGAACTTGACAACCTGCGAATCACGCTACACGAGACGATCACAGATGAGCAGGAAAGCCATCAGGCGAATCAGGATCTGATCACCGCCATGTCCCATGATCTGCGCACTCCACTCACGGTACTGAGAGGCTATCTGGAAATCCTGCGTCTCGGTAAAAATGCAGACATGCAGACCGAATACCTGAACCGCTGCATTCAGAAAACCGAAGATATCCAAGAAATGTCAGACCGGATGTTTGAATATGCACTAGTCTATGAAAAGGACATCCAGCCTGAATTTCGCAGGCTCCCTGCTACACTTCTGCTGGAACACCTGATGGAAAATGCAGACTTCCTGCATCTGACCGGATTTCAGACTTCACCTCAGATCCCCGATGAACCACTTTCTGATTTTGAAGGCGATCCTGCTCTGATCAAGCGGATCTTTAACAATCTGTTCTCCAACATTCTCAAATATGGAGACAAAAAAGCTCCGGTCGTCATTACATTCTGTCAGAATACAGACAGTCATAATGTGCCGCAGCTGATTATCACCTTAAAAAATGCAGTTAAATCAGACCTTGCCGGCATCGAGAGCAACCGGATTGGTCTGAAGAGTGCAGAAAAAATGATGCGGCTGATGCATGGCGGGCTACACTACACGCAGATGGCGGAATCATTCACTTCTACTTTAACATTTAAAGGGCTGACGGATTAATCCTCCGCAGCCCTTTTCCATATCTCTTCACATTGCTTACTATATTGATTCTGTAATTCAGGAAACCAGATCACAGGTTCCGGAGTCTCCGGATGCTCTGCAATCGCTTTTTCCATCCATACCATATGATACCAACGTCCGAATTTGTACGCACACTGGTGGAATGTTCCGATCAGCCGGTAACCGAGATGTTCATGATACTCTACACTATTGTTAGTAAGATACTCATCCGGTTCTTCCGGATACGCAATACACGCATTCAGATTGATGATGTGCATGGCATCCAACGTGTCTTCCAGTGCCTGATAAAGACGGCTTCCGATTCCATGTCCGCGTACGTTCTCTGCCACATAGATCGACGTCTCTACCGACCAGTCATAGGATTCCCTGGTATTCAGCGGAGAGACATAAACATAGCCCACGATCTTTCCGTCCAGCTCTGCTGCCAGATAAGGATATTTTTCCAATGTGTGACGTATCCGCTGTCGAAATTCCTCCACGGACGGCACATGACACTCATAAGTGATCGCCGTATGCTCCACATAATATCGATATATTTCCACCAGCGCCTCTGCGTCATCCTCACTGACTACACGTATCTTAAGTTCCATTCCCAACACCCTTTTCCTGAAATCTTCTTCTCCAATATACTGCATCTACGATAGCACACAAAAAAATATCACGCAACCATACAAACATGGTGCGTGATATTCATATATCTCTTAATCTTCTACCAGTTTATTCAACTGCTTATTCGCCGCAAACAGCAATGCAGTAAACGCCATCATGATCACGAAGATTCCAACGAATACCGGGAATACATCGAATTTCTCAATGAATGCCTGTACATATGGGCTCAGTTTATTTGCCACAAATGTAGATACCGCGATAACTCCCATCAGCAGTGACAGATATTTCTTCGGTGCATATTTACTTACGAATGCATTACGCAGTGGCGAGAAGCACATCTCTCCGACAGTAATTACGGTAGAGAACAGGATCGGCCAGAGTACACTTGCCTTAACAGATGCATCTGCACCAACACCACGGAATAATTCGCATAACACCATTACACCGAATGCCAGTCCTACAAACAGAAAGCCCAGACCGACTTTCTTGAACATATTCATATCGCCCTGCGGACGCTCTGCAAGCTTCTTCCAGATTGCAGCCATAATTCCACCAAGAGCAACACACAGAAGTCCGTTCCATGTAGTTGTGATCCATGACGGTGCAATCTCAAATGAACCAAGACTCATCTTCACATAGTCTGTCATGTAGATTACCAGTGCCAGATCCTGCTGATAGTAGAACAGCCAGAAGATAACGGACAGTGCGGATACCAGAATGATCGCTCCCATTCGTTCCTTCTCTTTCTTTGACAATGGCTCTTTCTTGCCTGCTCCCTCATCAGCAGTATGTGTAGATCCGATGATCTCACCTTTTTCATCCGTCAGGTACTTGAATGGCTTAATGCCCTGCCCCTGGAGATTGCCCCAGTTCAGCACAAACCATACCAGACCTACGATACACCACAGTGCTGCCATGAGAAAACACTGACGGAATCCAAGTACATCTCCCTTTTTAAACACATGCAGATACAAGAAGCCTGTCAGCAATGACCCCACAAATGCTCCCACATTTACATAGGAATACTGAATGGAAAATGCCGCATCCAATAATTCCTTGTTATGATACTGTCTTCCGATCAATGCGTTCAGATTGCCTTTAAATAAACCTGTTCCGATAGACACCAGAATGATCATTGCATTAATCATAGCCGGACTATCTGCCCGCCATCCTACAATGTATCCTAATGCCATAATAACGTAACCAAGCGAGATGGCATATCTTGCCCCAAGCCATCTGTCTGAAATCACGCCTCCGATCAGCGGTGCCATATAAGTGTACGCTGTCAGATTTGCAGCCATGATCGCCGCGTCTGTCCTCTCAATTCCCAGACCACCTTCTGCCACAGCAGTAATCAGGAATAAGAGCAGCAACGGCTTTGCCCCATAGAATGCCAGACGTTCAAACATGAACGTGATACAGCACGCATAGAAGCCCTTTGGGTGTTTCTCTTTTGTCTTTGTTGCTCCCATTTTTGTTCTCCTTCTATACTTTGATGATTGCTGTCACTTCCCCAAGTGACAGCAGACAATCCGTACTATACCACATTCTAGAACGCGGTTCAATTAAAATAGTATAAACTCCACATTTTCCCTGTATTTTAAACGTTTATTCTGCAATCTGTCTTACAATATCTTTCACGATTTCAACTCCAAGATCCATTCCCTCTACCGTAATATGCTCGAACACACCGTGAAATGCGTGACCGCCCGTTCCAAGATTCGGGCATGGAAGTCCCATGAAGCTGAGTCTTGCTCCGTCTGTGCCTCCACGAATCGGTTCTACGACCGGTTCCAGCCCCACATTCTTAATCGCAGCAAGCGCCATATCAACCAGCTCCATACACGGTTCGATCTTCTCTCTCATATTACGATAAGACTCCGTCACCTTCACTTCTACGCTGCCTTCTCCGTATTTCTGATTAAGTACTTCAGCAATCTCCTGCATCTTTTCTGCGCGCTTATCAAAATTCTCCTTATCAAAATCACGGATGAGATACTTCATATTCGTAGTAGTTACATTACCACTCATTGCATTCAGATGATAGAAGCCTTCGTATCCCTCGGTCGTCTCCGGACGTTCATCTACAGGAAGCATCTGGTGGAATTCCGTTGCGATCGTCTGCGAATTCACCATAATATCCTTTGCAGATCCTGTGTGCACACTGACACCGTGACATGTTACAAAGCCTGTAGAAGCATTAAAATTCTCATACTGGATCTCGCCCTCTGCGTCACCATCCAATGTGTAAGCGTAATCTGCTCCAAATCCTTCTACATCAAAATGATCCGAACCTCTTCCGATCTCCTCATCCGGTGTGAATCCGATGCAGATCTTACCATGTGGAAGTCCTTCCTTTATAATCTCATCTACAGCTGTCAGGATTTCTGCAATACCAGCCTTGTCATCAGCACCGAGAAGTGTCGTTCCGTCTGTTGTGATCAAAGTTCGTCCTTTCAGGCCCGCCAGATGTGGGAATTCTGCTGCGGATAATACATTGCCGCTTGTTCCAAGCACCACATCACCGCCATCATAGTTCTTGATAAGCTGTGGCTTGATGTCTTTACCGGACGCATCCATCGCTGTATCCATATGCGCGATCAGTCCCAGAGCTGCTTTGTCCTCACATCCCGGTGTAGCAGGAACAGAGCCATATACATAGCCCTTGTCATCCACTCTCGCATCCTCGATGCCAAGTCCTTTCATCTCTTCTACCAGCTTCTTCGCCAGATCCAGTTCTCTTGCTGCTGAAGGAACAGTATCACTATTCTCATCGCTGGTTGTCCATACTGCAACATACTCCAAAAATCTTTCATACGCTTTCATTATTGTTGTCTCCTCTCAATCATCAATCTACGTTCTATTCTATCCCATTTGTATACAATCTTCTACACATTTTTTGCAAAATCTATTGACATCATCTTCAATCGGCTGTATCATACCATTAGTTTCACACTTTAAACAACTAAAATTTTACAGTGCGAATATTTTACAGTGTGAATGTCAGGGTTACAAGTCATAAAACGCAATGTGCTTGCACACATATCAAACAACAAATGTCAGGGAGGATTTACATTATGATTTTAGTATTAAAACCACATACCAGTGCCGAGGATAACGCTCGTGTCGAATCACTGGTTAAGAACAAAGGATTGACACCTCACATGGTAGTCGGCAACGAAATGACCATCATCGGCTGTGTCGGTGACACATCTAAGGTAGATCCAAGACTTTTTGAAGTAGATCCTTCGGTAGAACGAGTTATGCATGTGCAGGAACCTTATAAACTCGCCAACCGCGCATTCCATCCGGAGAATTCCATCATCGATGTATCAGGAGTTAAGATCGGCGGCGATCACCTTGGACTGATCGCGGGTCCTTGTTCCGTTGAGACTTATGAGCAGGTACTTGGCATCGCAAAGGCTGCCAAGGCATCCGGCGCCAATCTGTTAAGAGGCGGCGCATTCAAGCCTCGTACAAGTCCATATTCATTCCAGGGACTTGGGCTGGAAGGTCTGGAGATTCTGGAAGCTGTTAAAAAGGAGGTTGGACTTCCAATCGTAAGTGAATTAATGTCTCCGCAGTATCTGGATGTTTTCAACGAAAAGGTAGACCTGATTCAGATCGGTGCCCGCAATATGCAGAACTTTGATCTGTTAAAACAGTTAGGACAGATCGACCGCCCGATCCTGCTGAAGAGAGGCCTTAATGCAACTTACGAAGAATGGATCATGTCTGCTGAATACATTATGGCAGCAGGTAATGAAAATGTCATTCTCTGCGAGCGTGGTATCCGTACATTTGAAACCTACACAAGAAACACGCTGGATCTTCAGTGCATCCCGGTACTCCGCAAGCTGACTCATCTTCCAATCATCATCGATCCGAGTCATGCCGGCGGCAAATGGTGGCTGGTAGATTCTATGGCAATGGCTGCTGTAGCTGCAGGTGCGGACGGACTTATGATTGAAGTTCACAACAATCCGGAAGCTGCCCTCTGCGATGGTGCCCAGTCATTAAAGCCTGAGAAATTCGACAATCTGGTCAGGAAAGTATCACAGATTGCCCATGTAGTAGGAAAAGAAGTTTAAGGAGTATTAACCCATGAAATTAACCGTGAATCTGGGAGCCAACAGCTACCCGATCTATATTAAAAACAACATACTGAGCCAGGCGGATACTTATATCCACGAAGCCTTTCGTGGCCGCAAAATTATGATCATCTCTGACGATATCGTGTATCCGATTTACGGAGAGGCTTTGACCGCCAGACTTGCTGATTGGGAATGTTATCATATCGTACTGCCACACGGCGAACAGACCAAAGACTTCCAGACTCTGCCTCAGGTCTACGAAGCTATGGCCGAGGCTCACTTTACCAGAACCGACATGATCATTGCCCTGGGTGGCGGTGTCATCGGAGACCTCGCCGGATTTGCAGCATCTACCTACATGCGCGGCATCAAGCTGGTGCAGATTCCTACTTCTCTGTTAGCACAGGTCGATTCATCCGTAGGCGGTAAGGTCGCTGTCGATCTTCCACAGGGTAAGAATCTGATCGGTGCATTTTATCAGCCATCCCTGGTACTGATCGATCCTACAGTCCTTGACACACTGAGTGAACGTTTCATCATCGACGGTATGGGCGAAGTCGTCAAATATGGCTGTATTGAGGATGCGGAGCTCTTTGAGACACTGGCATCCCACACTTCCTTTAAGGATCTGAAAAAGGTGCTTCCGGAAGTAATTACCAGATGCGTAGACATCAAACGCGAGATTGTAGAAGAAGATCAGTTCGACACCGGCAGACGTATGCTGCTGAACTTTGGACATACACTTGCACACGCCATTGAACAGCATTTCAATTACCAGATGCAGATTCACGGTGAAGCAGTTGCCATCGGTATGTATCAGATCACCCGCATCGCAGAAGAACGTGGACTGACAGAAGCCGGCACTGCTGAAAAGATATTAAACGTATTGAATATTTACCGACTGCCACATAAATGCGGATTACCGCTCGGCAGCCTGACCAAAGCCATTTCTTTAGATAAGAAGAATATGCACGGAACATTGAATCTGGTATTGTTACACAATATCGGAAACAGTTATGCAGAACCATCCTCTCTTCAATTCTTTGATGAGCCTAAGCGGATGATATAGACAAAACAGAACAAGTTAAAGGAGGACATATTTATCATGAACAAATTAAGTGGAAAAATTGCTATTGTCACAGGAGCAGGTAAAGGTATTGGACGCGAAGCTGCTCTCGCTATTGCTGCTGAAGGAGCTACTGTTGTAGCCGTTGCCAGAACACAGACAGATCTGGATGAAACTGTAAAGATGATCGAGGATAACGGCGGCTCAGCCATTTCTCTCTCAAGAGATCTGACAGACGGTGAACAGGTACAGTCTATGGTCGATACTGTTATAGAGAAATACGGTAAAATCGATATTCTGGTCAATAATGCCGGTGGATATCCAAAAGAGATCTATAACAATATTGAACACCAGGCAATCAAGATCTGGGAATGGTCTGAGGAGCAGTGGGATCAGATCATCAAGACCAATCTTCGTATTCCGTTCCTTTGCATTAACAAAGTCGTTCCGGAAATGATCAAACAGCATGGTGGTAAGATTGTAAGCGTGTCTTCCCGTATGGGACGAATCGCCTCTCAGATGGGTGCATATGCAGTTGCAAAAGCAGGTATCGTTACTATGACGAAGACAACTGCGATCCAGACCAAAGAATACGGCATCCAGTGCAACGCCGTAGCGCCTGGTATTGTAGATACACCGGGACAGCGCGTATATAATCATTCCGTTGGTCAGGACGGTGTAGCAATGGGCAACGCAGAAGACGTAGCAAAAGCGATCATCTATCTGTTGGCAGATGCTCCGTTCGTTATGACCGGACAGGTAATTGACTTGTTTACAACTGTATAAAAGACACAAAAAAGCGCCGTATTTCTACGACGCTTTTGTCTTGCTCGGAAGATGTAGCAAGGGAACGCTATTCAATTATCTGTTGTACTTTTTCTTTCTGCTTACAATCGTTGTGCCGATGGCTGCACCGACGCTGATGAACAGCAGAGCAATCCACAGTGCAAGGTTGCTTGTATCGCCAGTCTGCGGACTCTTATCGGATGTTCCCGGTTTGGTACTGGCAGGCTTTTTCTCAAGAGCAGCAATCGCATCTTCGATATCCTTTGCCATCTTGTCTACTTCGGATTGCTCCGTAATATTTTTACCACGGACAACAGCTTTGACAGCGGTTTCCACACCGGAGAAATCCTTGTAGTCATCCTTGTTCAGTGCATTTGCTTTGGCAATGGCTGCATCTACCTTAGTATAATCAGCGTCCTTGTATTTCAGGGCAGCAATGGCATCTTCAATAGCCTGTGCCATTGCATCCACTTCACTCTGTTCAGTGATATTCTTGTCACGGACAACAGCATTGACGGCAGCTTCCACGGCAGTGAAGTCCTTGTAGTTGTCCTTGTTCAGTGCATTTGCCTTGGCAATGGCTTCGTCGACCTTAGTGTAGTCGGCAGGTAAATAAGTCATTGCAATGGTCTGCGTATGAGTTGCTGTATCAGCCGTAATCGTTATATTGCCGCTATACGCTTTGCAGTTATCAGCTGTTACCTCAACAGGGTAAGTTCCTGCTTCCAAACTGACAGAGCCAGTAACCTCCTGACCATTTACTTTAACAACAACATTGGTCAGACCGTCCGGCGTTACAACGAAAGAAACCGGATAAACAGCCTTTGTAATAAAATGAACATTCTTATAAAGTGCAAAGTATTGGGTTCCGCTGGAAAGCAGGTCGATTTCTGTTCCTTCCGAGTCTACGGCTTTTGCATAGTTCAGATGATAGCCATCGGCAATCACAGGCACACATTCATCGAAAATTGCAGGGATATTATTCTCATTCGTATTCTTTGCATCAATCTCTGCTTCTTCTACGGTAAAAGTACCGTTACCGCCCATCGGGAATTTACCGTCAGTGGTTACTTTGGCGCCTCCTTTGATCAGAATATTGCCTTTTGCCCATATTGCACCGTCCGCAGTAGAGGTACAGTTTACCTCGCCTCCGTTAACCGTCAGATCACCTGCAGCATACAGACCTGGATAATAGCTTGTTGCTTTAACTTTAGATGCAGCAAGTTCAATATCGCCGCCGTTCCCTTCTTGATCTTTCCAGATATATGCTCCGTTGCGTCCGTCCTGGGTTGCCTTAAGCGTAACATCGGCGCCGTTTAAAATCTTCAGCCTATGGGCATCGATTCCGGCATACAAGCCGGTGGAATCCACTGTTGCCCCGTCAATTTCGACCAATCTTCCGACTATGCCCAATCCGCCTTCAGCGTTTATTATGACCTTTGCTTTATCGGAAATCTTGACGTCAGCCCCTGCGCTAATTCCATCGTAGGTACTTCCGTTAACATTGATCACCAGTGTTCCATCACCGGTAATCTCGACAGAATTGCCGGAATTGGGGGCTATTGCTATTCCTCCGCCGGAATAGGTTCGGGTAATACTATTTGTCCCGGTCAACCGTATCTTCAACGTACTGGGAATAGTCGTTTTAATACCGTAGTCTAACATGGCGTAGCTGTCAAGGGTAGCATTGTTCAAGGACAAGGTGTGAGTGGTCGGGTCATAGCTTACTGTTCCGCTGCAAAGATTATCCTTATTCTCAGACGTGACCTGTACGCCGTCTACCCAGATGTCGTAGACTGTGGGTTCCGCTGCCAGTGCTGTGGCAGGCAGGAGTCCAGCTACCATTACAATGCTGAGTAGGATTGCAAATAGTTTTTTCTTCATAACAGTTCCTCCTTTTTTTAATTGTCCGCTATTTTCTTCCTCCGGCAACGGACACGCCGGAGAAGATAGAAGGTTTAACCGGAAAAGATTGATTTGCCGGTCGTGGTTAGGACTTCAATATCAAACCACCATCCTTCCGGCAAACGCAAAAAGCCGAAGCCAAGGCATAATGCGCCCTGTCTCCGGCAACTGGTTCGTTATAAATTGTATGAAATAAGACTTGACACGC
>ERZ1034920.377-NODE-377-length-36353-cov-5.462284_pt1 | contig 36353 bp, 29 predicted proteins | sample MGYA00520688_ERZ1034920 | MGnify/ENA primary metagenome ERZ1034920 (study PRJEB33766, sample SAMN09781785) | gut metagenome | biome: gut microbiome | host: Homo sapiens | place: Madagascar | study: EMG produced TPA metagenomics assembly of the PRJNA485056 data set...
CATTTTGGCAGCGGTGCTTGCTGGAGCGCTGCTGGGCTTGGTGGGCTTCTTCGTACCGGAAATAATGTTTTCTGGAGAAAGTGGTCTGCATGTGCTGCTTGGTGACTGGCGAAGCTATACTGCTGGTATGCTCCTATTGATCGCTGTACTCAAGGGGCTTTTGTCCACCCTTTGTATTAATCTTGGCTGGCGTGGCGGGAACATCTTTCCTATCATTTATATGGGGGCTGCGGCTGGATACGCTTTTGCACAGGCGGTGAATCTGTCTGATGATAGTGTTTTGCTGGATGGCGGCTTTGCGGTGGCGCTGGTACTCGCCGCTATGTATGGGTCGATTTCAAAGAAACCGGTATCCGTCATTGCGATGTTGCTGCTTTGCTTTCCTGTGACGTACATTCTTCCGATTACGGTGGCGGCGTTTGTGTCTGCAAAATTGTCGGTGGGGTTCGATCAATGGCTGAAGATAAGAGACGCGTAATGCACTGCTGTGCTTGCTTCCGTTTTTTTGACCTTTAATGGTGCCGCAGGGGTGATGAAAAATTTGATTATTAATAATGTGCCTTCAATCATTTGCTTCTCCAGATGCTTGGAGGCACATTGTTTTGTAGAATGGGTTTATTGACCAGGATCAAAGCAAAGCCTATAATTTAAATAGAAATATCTTATGGAATTTATGAGATGCTGAATAACGATATTTTTTAAACTGGAGGTGGGAGAATGAAAGCGAAAATGGCGGATGTTAAGCTGGGGGTATTCTCTTTACTGCTGGGGGCTGCTGCTGGAGCAGTGATTTGGTTATTGATGATGGGGATGGTGCTGGGGATGAAGGTGGTCTGGCAAATTGTGCCAGCGTGCTTTCAATGGTCGCATTCTCTTGCTTATGATTTGACCGTGTGTCTGGCTGGTGGTGTTTTGATTGCATGGGTGCGGAAACGATCGAATAGCTGTTTGGAACCGATGTTTTCAGTTTTTGCCCGGGTGAAACGAGAAGGTGGCTATCCCTATCACCAGTTGCAATGGATGGCGGCGGCTTTTTTGCTGCCCATTGTATTTGGCGGTGCCATTGGTCCTGCTGCAGGCTTGACTGGTTTTATCGCAGGCGTGTGGACATTGATTTGCGCTTGTCTTAATGGTCGTTTGAAGCATCCTGTGTTGTTTAAGAAGGTGGAGAATTTGTCAGGACGCCGCCGTATTGTTCTATATAGTCTTGGAGCGCTTTCTTTGATAATCGTTTTATCCGGATTGCTTGGCGCAGTGGGTGGTATTCATCTGCCACGTTTTCGTCGTGAACATGCCATTGGCTGGGGGCAGTGGAAATGGGCACTGGTCCTTATTGCGTTGGGAATTTTTATGGCGCTTCTCTATACGATCGTTGATGAGTTGATGGCCAGATTGGCCAAGAAATTGATGAAGCATAGAACGCTCATGTGTGTGGTGACTGGTGGCATCGTGGGGATGGTCGTCTACTTTTTGCCAAATATTCCTTTTGCAGGCGATACCCAGCTGAGCTTGTTGTTTAGTCAGTGGACGAGCTATACGGTGGGTGTGCTGGTTTTGGCGGCACTATTAAAAATGCTGTTAACGGTGTGGTGCCTGAATTTTGGTTGGCGTGGTGGAAACTTCTTTCCGTTGATTTTCGCCGGTACTGCTGTTGCCTATGCGTTCACGCTGTTTGCACAGAATGTCAGCAATAACTGCATGCTTGATCAGAATTTTGCAGCGGCGCTTGTTGTTTCTGCAATGATCGGCTTTCTTGTCAAGAAGCCGTTGCCGGCCGTTGTTGTCCTGTTGTTTTGTTTTCCATTGACCTACATTTTTCCTCTTACAGTGGCAGTGTTGGTTGCAGGAAAATTGGCTGTTATTGTTGAGCGCAGGAAAAGAATTGTCTGAGAGGAAATCCAACCTTGCTGCGGCATTTTTATAGCTGATAACGCTTGACGGCAGACGCTGGTCGCGCTACAATGAATAATCATAGAGAAATGCAATGACGAGGAGGACGTTTGCATCCTCTGCATTCCAGAGAGGGCGGCCATGGCTGAGAGTCGCTCATGCAGCGCAGATTGTCTACCACCTCCAAGCAGCGTCGGGATGAACCGACGACGGCAGCCACCGTTATTGGCAGAAAGTGGGCTGGCGGTTTTCCGCTGGTCAATCTGGGTGGAACCACGGGAATGTTCGGCGCTCTCGTCCCTTTTGGGATGAGAGCGCCTTTTATATTTTTGAAAGAGGAGATTTGATATGATTAACATTACGTTACCAGACGGCAGCGTCAAGAGCTACGATGCTGCATCCATTTCCCCAATGGAAATTGCTAAAAGTTTGTCAAACAGTTTGCCAAAGAAGGCCGTTGCTGCGAAGGTGAACGGCGAAGTCTGCGATCTGTCGACGGTGCTCGACAGTGACGCCGAAGTGGCTATCTTGACCTTTGATGATGAAGAAGGGAAAGACGTATTCCGTCATTCCTCCAGCCATGTGCTGGCTGAAGCGGTTCAGCGTCTGTGGCCAGGCACCAAGATTGCCATTGGCCCAGCCATCGAAAACGGCTTCTACTACGATTTCGACAGCGAACACACCTTTGTTCCTGAAGATCTGGAAAAGATTGAAAAGGAAATGAAGAAGATTGTTAAAGCCGGTGCAGTTTTTGAACGTCGCGAAGTGTCCCGCGAAGAAGCCATCAAATTCTTCAGCGACCGCGGCGAAACCTATAAGGTAGAACTCATTGAAGATCTGCCAGACGAAGAAACCATCACCATGTACCAGGATGGTGACTATGTGGATCTTTGCGCGGGCCCTCATCTGCCAAAGACGAGCGCTATTAAGGCCATTAAGCTGATGAGCATCGCTGGTGCTTACTGGCGCGGCGATGAAAAGAACAAGATGCTGCAGCGTATTTATGGCACGAGCTTCCCTAAGCAGGAAGCCTTGGACGAATACCTGCACCTTTTGGAAGAAGCGAAGCGCCGCGATCACCGCAAGTTGGGCAAGGAATTGGATCTTTTCTCCTTCGTGGAAGAAGCACCAGGCTTCCCAATTTTCCATCCAAAGGGCATGATTCTTCGCAACGAGTTGGAAAACTTCTGGCGTGAAGAACACAAAAAAGGCGGCTACTCTGAAATCCGTACCCCACTGATCATGAACCGCGCACTCTGGGAACGTTCCGGGCATTGGGATCATTATCAGGAAAACATGTACTTTACGGAAATCGATGAGCAGCCATACGCCATTAAGCCAATGAACTGCCCTGGCGGTATCCTGCTGTACAACGAAAGTCTGCACAGCTATCGTGAATTGCCTCTGCGTTGGGCAGAACTTGGTCTTGTTCATCGTCACGAACTCAGCGGCGCCCTCCACGGGCTCATGCGTGTGCGTGCCTTTACCCAGGACGATGCTCACATCTACATGCGTGAAGATCAGATCATCGACGAAGTCGTTGGTGTTATGAAGCTTGTTGACCGCGTTTACAGCAAGTTTGGCTTTGAATACCATGTTGAACTCTCCACTCGTCCAGAAGATTCCATGGGTTCGGACGATCTTTGGGAAAAGGCAACGGAAGGGCTGCGCACGGCGCTTGAAACCGTTGGCAAGGAATACATTGTCAACCCTGGCGATGGTGCCTTCTATGGTCCTAAGATTGACTTCCATCTCAAAGACTGCCTGGGTCGTACCTGGCAGTGCGGCACGATTCAGCTGGACTTCCAGATGCCTGAGAAGTTTGATATGAGCTACATCGGCGAAGACGGCGAAAAACATCGTCCAGTCATGGTACACCGTACCGTATTCGGCAGCATTGAACGTTTCATTGGTATTCTGACCGAGCATTTTGGTGGGGCTTTCCCAACCTGGATGGCACCGGTTCAAGCCATGATCATCCCAATTACTTCTGACCACGCTGCTTATGCTGACGAATTGGCTGCTCAGCTCAAGGCCGATGGCGTTCGCGTAGAAGTGGATCATCGCTCTGAAAAAATGGGCTATAAGATTCGTGAAGCAACGGTTCAGAAAATCCCTTACATGCTCGTTGTTGGCGGCAAGGAAGCAGAAAGCGGTACCGTTTCTCTGCGTTCCTACAAGAACGGCGATGAAGGCGTGAAGGATTTCGCTGAATTCCGTGCAGCTTTGAACGAAGAAATCGCAGAACGTCGTATGTAAGTTTTATGCAGAATAGCGAAAGGAGGTGCCTGTGTTGAAGCAGCAACCTAAAAAGCCATCTCGTTCAAGCGGAAATGGCAAGCGGCCTGTGTCGAACAATGCATCCTCGGCGAGGCCACGCCGTCCACAGAATGGAACAGCGCCGCGCACGCAGGCACCACGCTCTGCTGCAGCTCGAGGATCAAGTTCCAGTTCACGTCCGCGAAGCACAGCCTCACAGCCTTCGGCTTCACGTGCTTCGTCAAACCGAAGTCAAGCGCGAAGACCAGCTGGCGCTGGTGCGCGTTCCCCGCAAGGCAATCGTTCCAGAGCGCCACAGCAAGGGGGAAAGCGTCCACCGCAAAATGCTCGCCGTACGCCGCCGCGACGCAAACCAAAACGGCGTTTGCGTTGGGGACGGATTCTGGCGACGCTGGTTGTGTTGGTGGCCTGTGTGGCATTGGCGGTGTTTGTAAAAAACAATTTTTTCACGACGTCAGAAGTGGATGCGACGGTGGCACAGTCTGTTTCGAAACCGTTGGTTAGTGATGCCGACAAAGCCGGATTTGACGCCAGCATCAACAGCGACTCGGCCATTCTCATCAACGCCGATAACGGCGATGTGCTTTATGAAAAAGATGCCGATGCGCAGCGGGCACCGGCAAGCCTGGCCAAAATGATGACGGTGTATGTGGCCATTAAGAATAATGAAGATCTGGATCGCGAGATTAAAATGCCAGAAGCAGCCTTTGACGGGCTTGAAGAAGAAAAAGCGTCTCAGAGCGGCCTGCAAAAAGGCGAAACGGTCACCATTCGTGATCTGCTCTATGCGGCTCTGCTGAAGTCTGGCGGAGATGCGGCCAATGCATTGGCGTTAGCGACCAGCGGCAACATCGAGAGCTTCGTGGAACTGATGAACGATGAAGCCAAAGCGTTGGGCTTGGACAGTACCACCTTTGTCAATCCGACTGGCTTGGACGATGAGGCGCAGGTGTCTACCTGCCGTGATATGGCGCGTCTGCTTAAAGGAGCGCTGGGCAACACGGTTTTCCAGGAAGTGTTCACCAGCCGTACTTATACGACCACAGCCAACGACACGCATAAGGAAGGTTTGACGTTGACACACACGATGGAAGACGATCTCACGACGTTCCAGCGCTATTTTGATACGTCTGGCTATGAAATTGTCGGTGGCAAAACGGGGTACACCACGGCTGCTGGAAACTGTCTGGCCACATTGGCGCAGAAAGAGAAAGAACCAGATTACATCGTGGTTACGATGCATGCCACAGGCAATGGGGATCAGTATTATCAAGCGGTGCACGATGCCGTTACTTTGTATGGTGAGGCTTACGATCAGTGAGTCTTGCAATAATCGTTTCAAATATTTTCAGCTTCGCTGCGTTAACAGCGGAGCTGTTTTTTTTACAAAAATATTAATAAATTCTGCATAAAAATTAATTTGCATTCACCGACAGAGTGTGACACAATGAAAGAAAATGAATCGCGAAGGAGTTTTGAATCATGAGATTTTTTATTGATACTGCGAAAATTGATGACATTAAAAAAGCCAACGACATGGGTGTGATTTGTGGTGTTACCACGAACCCTTCTTTAATTGCTAAGGAAGGACGCGTGTTTGAAGAAGTCATCGCGGAAATTGCATCCATTGTTGACGGCCCGATCAGCGGTGAAGTTAAGGCAACCACCACGGATGCCGACGGCATGGTGGAAGAAGGGAAAGCCATTGCGGCCATTCATCCAAACATGGTGGTAAAAATTCCAATGACTGTGGAAGGCCTGAAGGCTGTTAAGCGTCTCAGCGCGCTTGGCATCAAGACCAATGTGACCCTTATTTTCTCAGCCAATCAGGCTTTGCTCGCGGCTCGTGCGGGTGCAACTTATGTGTCCCCATTCTTGGGTCGCCTCGATGATATTTCCACCCGCGGCACCGATCTCATTCGTGAGATCGCTGATATTTTTGCCGTCGCCGATGGTATTGACACCGAAATCATCGCAGCCAGCGTGCGTCATCCTATGCATGTAACGGAATGCGCTCTGGCTGGTGCGGACATTGCTACTGTGCCATATAAGGTCATTGAACAGATGGTCAACCATCCGCTGACGACTGCTGGCATTGAAAAATTCCGTGTTGATTATGAAGCCGTTTTCGGCAAGTAAATCGATGCAGGAAAGCTACTGCACCACTGGGCAGTTTGCCAAACGCGACAGAACCTATCACAAACACTGCGGGCCGACGGCCATCACCAATCTTGTGCTGACTTTGCGGCCTGATCTGGCTGATGATGCGGCTGCCGTATTTGACGAGGTGGCAGCGTTGGGACGGCGTTCACTGGCCTATTGGAACGTTGGCGTTGGTAAATGGTTTGGCGGCACCAGCGATGGGCTAGTGGGTGTCTATCTGCGTCAGGTGCTTCACCGTTTTGAATGTGATGGCGTGAAGGTGCATTTTTCTGGCCCGGCGACGGCGGCTCGTGTTCGAGCCGCGCTGGAGAATGGGCATGTCGTTTATCTGGAAATGCATTTTCATCCAAAATATCGCAACCATCACCTGCTGATTTACGGCTATGAATGGCAGGGGTTTCGTGCCGCTGATGGCTGGAAGCATGGTCCGGTGTATTTGAGCGATCGCGATTTGCGACGCTGCACGTTCTTTAGTATTACGAGAGAGTAAGGAAACGTCATATTGCATAATTTTTACGCGCTTGTTTTCAATAACAAGCGTGTTTTTTATGGTGCGTATTGGGAACGAGCGAGAATGGCGAGCGATTCTCCCCATGGCTCATACTTTGGAACGATTTACAAGGCAGAAGTCCCTTGGTAAAATTTTTATAGTTATAAATATTGAAACGTTTGTGGAAGGAGGTGTCTTATGGAACCCATTCGCATTCTGAAACCAGCGTTGGCTGCTCAGTTTCGCAGTGCGTTGGAACAGTACCGCGTGATTTTTTTTAGTGCTCCTTGCGGATTTGGCAAAACAACGGCAGTGCAGCTCTTGTTGTCAGGAAAGAGAACTTTGTGGCTGAATGCCGAGGATCCATTATTGCGATTGAATATCGAGGATGATTCCTGGGATGCTTTGGTGCTCGATAATTTTAGTGCGCTGTCGGTGGACATGCAGCAGCCCCTCTGTGATTTGATACGCAGCACGGTTGGCCGTCCGATTGTTTGCCTCTCGCGCGGCAAGGTGCCAAGCTGGCTGCTGCCTTTTCAGGTCAGCGGGATTATGATGGTGCTGGACCAAAATGCGCTGGCTTTCGACAGGCAGTCGGTGGGACAGTTGCTGGAGCGTCATGGGCTGAAAGTGAGTGATCGGGTGTTGACGGCCATTTACAAAGAGAGCCGCGGTTATCCGCTGGCCCTGTCCATTTTGGCGCGGCACATGGTGAATGGCGAGAGCTTCGACGCGACGATCGCCGATCAGATTCGGCAGGAAATCTTCCTTTATTATGAAGAAGAGGTTTTCAACCGTTTTGATTTGACCACGCGGCGTTTGTTGTTGGAGCTGGCTCCTTTTGATCAGTTCAGCCTGTCGCTGGCGCACATGGTCAGCGGCGACAGCAACGTCGGCGAAACGTTTGGCCGTCTGCAGCGCGAGACAACCATGATGCTTCAAGACAGCCTGGATGTGTTTCATTTTTGGCCGATTTTCCGTCTCTTTCTGCGCTGGGAATTGCGGCAGAAATACAGCGACGAGCAGTGCCGCGCCATCTACAATCGCGGCGGCCTCTATCATGAATTGCAGGAAGACTATGGTCATGCCTTGGAGTGTTACGCCAAAAGTGGCGACCATAGCAAAGTCTCCGAGTTGTTGGAAAAGAATGCCATGCTTCATCCAGGGATGGGGCATTATTACGAAATGGAGCGCTATTATCGTGACCTGCCGGAAAATGAAATTCTGAACTCGCCGGCATTGATGCAGAGCATGAGCATGCTGGAGGCCATCAATATGGACTACGAGGCGTCCGAGCGCTGGTACCAGGCTTTGCAGGAATTTGCCGACTGTCGCAGCAAAAACGATGCTGCCGGCCGCGAAGCACGAGGGCGGCTGGCCTGGCTGGAAATTGGGCTGCCGCAGCGCAGCACGGTCAGCTTGCTGAAAACGATACCGGCGGTTTTTCGCCTGATTGCCAATCGTGAAATTGAGCTGCCGCCATTCTCGGTGACCAGTGCGCTGCCGAGCATCATGAACGGCGGCAAGGATTTCTCAGACTGGAGCAAAAAGGACGATCTGCTGTATAAAACTTTGCGCCTTCCAGTTGAAGTCGTGCTGGGAAAAGATGGCATTGGCCTGCCGGATTTGGCCGTTGCAGAAAGCAAGTTTGAAAAAGGCGAGGACATTACCGCGCGCATGTTCAGCATCATGGCGCATCTGAATGAAATCCAGCACAAAGGCACGGCTGATATTGAATTTGCTATGGCTGGCTTGCTGGTGCGTTCGCAGGTTGCTGCTGGACACGCCTATGAGGCAGCCGAAACGCTGACAACGCTGCGCGAACAGTTTATTGCGCGTGGCCGGGAGCGCTTCCTACCGAATTTGGACGCACTGCGCTGCCGGGTCGACCTGCGGCTACGGGACGACGACGCGGTGGAGCAGTGGTATCGCGAGAAAGCACCAAAAGACCGCCTGCATTTTCAAGTGATGAAACGCTATCAATATTTCACACAGGCCATGGTGGAGCTTTCCCGCGGGGAAGCTCGAGAGGCAATGTTGACCTTAGCGCCGTTGACGTATTACTGTCAGATTTGCAATCGTCATATTGACGGCATTCATCTCAATGTGTTGATGGCCATTGCACAGTATCGCCTGCGCGACGATACCTGGCAGGAAACGCTGTGCGCAGCCTTGGATGAGGCTTACGAATACCGTTTTGTGCGCACTATCAGTGTTTACGGCGTGGCGGTGCTGCCGCTGTTGGAAGCGTGCGGCTGGGAAAAAGACTCGGCCTTTCTGAATGTGCTGATCGACGACACCCGCGATCAGGCGGCGGCTTATCCGGATTTTCTGGAACCACATCTTGACATGACGGCGCCACTGTCGAACACCGAATTGCAGGTGCTGCGTCTGATCTGCGCCGATAAGAGCAACGCAGAAATCGGCGCCATTCTTGGGATTCGCCTGGCGACGGTCAAGACCCACGTCAGCCATATTTTACAAAAACTTGGCGTTAAACGCCGCAGCGAAGCCAAAACCATGGCTGAAAAGCTGCATTTGTTATAGCTTTTCAGGCGCGGGCCATGAATCGTCATGAGTCGTGCGCTTTGAAAATAATCGTTCTGCGGAAATGATGGCTTTTCTCTTTGCAGAGAGCGTCGGTTTCCCGCAGGATCGACAAAAAGGAGCAATAAAGGAGGAAGACGAATGAAAAAGAGAAAATTTCTCAGCGCCGTACTGATCGGGGCCTTGATAATCAGCACCGTGCCGTTTTCGGCCTTTGCTGAAGACAACGAGCCAATCCCGGATGTCATAGTAGAAGATGGCGTCACCTATTTTGATGCGGGCAGTGAGCATTTTGAAGACAGCACCCGCCTGTTCATTCAGGATTTGCTGAGCGCAAAAAACAGCAACATTGACGACACCTCAACGGCAGCGCTTTGGCAGAAGCTTGGCTATGCAATTCAGGATGACTATGGTGCTGGAACGGACGACGGCAAGTTCAAAACTCAGTTTGACAATGTTCTTGATGATGTTCTGGCAATCAGTTTGGGCAATACCGATGCTAAAGACACCTCCGTCAGTGATGGCGACAACACCTACGCTGTTCATTCATCGGGACTGAATATATCTGACTCGATGGCCGATGCCGGCACGGATATGGAAAAACAGATCTTCAACTGGTACCGTTCTGCAGGCGGCGGCCGTAAGGCCATGTATGGCAACGATGGAGAGGAAGAGAACGTGGCCGTCAAACAGAATGCCACCCTGGCAAACTCTGGCAACCAGGACGACGTGTTCTGGCTTTTGACTGGTGCCTTCAAAACAAGCGGCACCAACAAGAAGGGCCATTATCAGGCGCTTGGTGTGATCTTCAGCAACTTCACCATAACAGCGGTGCTGCCTGAATATACGGATGATTATTATCAAACCACTGAGACAGAGCCAACCACCAATGGCAAGAGCGTAATCTCCGATGTGAAGAACGAAACCGCTGCATCGGTTACCGGTATGCAGAGCCTGGCTCAGACCACGACGACGACTGCGACGAGCACTGTCAATGGCAGTGAAAGCTATGGTTTGTCGGAGACGATCTCTATTGGCGCCAGCATCAAAAGTGTTGATATTTCAGCCTCCCTTGATCTGTCGCAGAACTTCACCACTGGCTGGACAGAATCAGAATCCACCACTGTGACGGATACCAAAACCTATCAGGTTTCTGTGACAATGCCGGCCTACACCAACGTGCTGCTCAATCAGTATGAGAGCAAAACAACCACGACCACAAGCTACGAATGCCCATGTGCGTTGAATTTCAACGTCACCTTTGTGGAATATACCCTCGACCCAAGCAGCAACAACGCGTCATGCCGCACTCAGATCCTTGGCATGTTTGAAGGCAGTGCACGCAGCGACCTTTATCAGCGCGCCATTGTTGAAAAGAACATCGTGGACACGGATCGCATCAACTGGAACAACCTGCTCAAAAACCACACTGGCCTTGAAGATCAGGTGAAGCTGGCAGCGACGACCGCGCCAATGTCTGGCGCTGGCGCAACCTTTGTGGTTGAAAAAGATTCGCTGACCAATGAAGTGGCTGGCCTGACGCCAATCTATCCACTGGCGCGCGTGGCCATGGTCAACCAGATGAACTACATGACCCTGTATCCAGATACCGTTTTCTATGTCAACAGCATCGGTCTGGAAGGCTACAACAGCCAGAACGGGGCGTACTATGGATTTAACAAGCTCAATGGCCACTGGATTCTGCTCGACGAAAATGGCAATGAATTAACTGATGATTCCATTGCATCGCTCAAGTATGACCCTGTCAGCGGATACACACGCCTCGTTGCAGGTGAAGAAAGCGGCAAGGTTTATCTCAAATATCTGATCGACGAAGACTGCTACACTTCTTCTTCGACCAGCGGTCATTTCACCACTAACGACGAGCTGAGCAAGACTGCTATTGTTGAAGTCACCGTTATTGGCAGCGACCACTTCACTGAAGGCCGCGTGTTGGTTGACGGCGAATTGGAGGGCATCGTTGGCGATGATCCAGTTTCCATCGACGATTACCTAGATGTCACAGTGGAAGATGCCACCGGTAAGGAAGTCAATCATGCTGTTGAATGGGAAGCCCGTGAACTGAACGGCATCACCGTTGATGGCAGCATGATTTCCTTCAGCGAACCAGGTACCTATCATGTCCGTGCTGTTTGTGATGAAGTGTATTCTGATTGGGTGGAAGTGACAGCGCTGCCTGCACGCACCCTTGAGAGCGTACAGATTCCAGAGTCTTTGGAAATGGCTGAAAATGAACACGATCTGTCTACCGTTCCTGTCTCCCTGACCGACCAGTATGGCGACGCTTACGAAAGTGATGCTGACGTGGTTTGGACCTGCACCACCGAAGGCGGCGAAATTGATGGCAATACCTTCAGTGCTGAAAACGCAGGCACCTATACCCTGACGGCTACTGTTGACGGCATCACTTCCAATGAAATGATTGTTGAAGTAATCGGCAATATTGATGCTATGATTGATTGGGGTTACGACAACGGTGTCATCATCAACGATACGCTTGAAGACTTCAATGGCGGCGACACCTGCACCCGCGCTGAAGCGATGACCTTCCTCTGGCGCATGGCCGGTGAACCGGAGCCAGCAAGCACCGATCTTGCCTTTACCGATGTGAAGGACGGCGACTGGTATCAGACAGCTGTGGCTTGGGCTGTGGAAAATGGCATCACCAGCGGTACCAGTGCCACCACCTTCAGTCCAGATAAGGTTTGCAGCCGCGCAGAAATTGTTACCTTCCTGTGGAATGCTCAGGGCTCCCCACAGACGATAAGCTACAAGTCCTTCGCCGACGTTTCTGCTGATGACTGGTATGCGGATTCTGTACGTTGGGCACAAACCTATGGCATCACCTATGGCACCGGTGAAAATTCCTTCTCACCGAATGTGGATTGCAGCAGACTGCAAATCCTGGCAATGCTTTACAGAACCAGACAAATTGCTAAATTCTAATGTTTGCAGGAGGGGATGAAGCAGCACGCTTCATCCCCTTTTTAAGTGGCCGCAGAGCGCGGCTGCTGTTTAAAAAGGAGGACAATCATGAAGAAACCATTAAGTATTCTGCTATGTGCAGCACTGCTGGCCACCGCCAGCGGCTGCTCGTCCGGTGGTGGAGAGCTGACGGCCGAGTCAAAGGGCGCGACGGACATCACCGCCGAAGCCAACGCCGCCGTTTATGACTTGCTGGATTTTGACGACGATCAGGAAATGGAATTTGCGGAGAAAGGGCTGATCGCAGCACCGGAATCGCTGGAAATCACTGACGCAGATGGCAAGGTCATCTGGAGCCAGGATGCCTACAGTTTCCTGGAGGATGCAGAGTCGCCGGATACCGCCAATCCAAGCCTCTGGCGGCACACCCAGATGAACCACATCTATGGCTTGTTTGAAGTCACCGATGGCATTTATCAGGTGCGCGGCTACGATATGTCGAATATCACGTTCGTGCGTGGGGACACAGGCTGGATCGTGTTTGATCCGCTGATGACGGTGGAATGTGCCCAGGCAGCGAAGGCGCTCGTCGATGAGGAGCTGGGAGAGCTGCCGGTGCGCGCAGTCATCTACAGCCATTCTCATGTGGATCATTTCGGCGGTGTCTGCGGCATTGTTGATGAGGAAGACGTGGCCAGCGGAGCGGTGACCATCATTGCGCCGGAAGGCTTTGAAGAGCACGCCGTCAGCGAAAACGTTTACGCCGGCACAGCCATGGGCCGTCGTGCCGCGTATCAGTACGGCACCACTCTGGAACCAGGCGAAACCGGTTCGCTCGCCATCGGCATCGGCATGGGCCAGTCTCAAGGCACTGTGTCCTACATCAGCCCAACCGACACCATCACAGAAACCGGTGAAACCCGCACCATCGATGGCGTGACCATGGAATTTCAGATGACGCCTGGCACCGAAGCGCCAGCAGAAATGAACACCTGGATTGCCGAAAAGAATGCCCTCTGGATGGCAGAAAACTGCACCGGCACCTTGCACAATCTCTACACCCTGCGCGGTGCCGAGGTGCGTGACGGGAACGCCTGGGCAGGCTACATCATGGAAGCCCTGGGCCGCTATGGCGACAACGTGGAAGTGGTCTTCCAGTCCCACAACTGGCCGCACTGGGGCAACGACGTCATCAAGGAATACATGACCAACACGGCAGCGGTGTATAAATTCATCAACGACCAGACGCTGTTCTATCTCAACCAGGGCTACACCGACACGGAAATCGTCGATAGGATTGAGCTGCCGGAAGAGCTTGCGAAGGTGTGGTACACCCGCCAGTATTACGGCACCCTGACCCACAATGTGAAGGCAGTGTACCAGAAATACATGGGCTGGTACGACGCCAACCCTGTCCACCTGGATGAACTGGCGCCGAGCGAATACGCAGAAAAGCTTGTGGAATATCTGGGTGACACCGACAAGGTGCTGGAAATGGCAAAAGAAGATTATGACAAGGGTGAATATCAGTGGGTGGCAGAAATCACCAACACCCTCATCTATGCCGATCCTGACAACACCGACGCGCGCCTGCTCTGTGCCGATGCGCTGGAGCAGCTTGGCTATCAGGCAGAGTCCGGCACCTGGCGCAACGCCTATCTGACGGCTGCCCAGGAATTGCGCAATAATGAAGAGATCAACTCCAACGAAGGCAACAAGAGCAATGCTTTGCAGCAGAAGATGGACGTTCCGCTCCTGCTTGATTATCTGGGCATCCGCCTCGACAGCAACGCAGCGCAGTCGCTCAATGGCACCATCGACCTGGTGGTGACAGACACCGACGACGAATACACGCTGACGCTGAGAAACGGTGTACTGCTTTATTATGAAGGCGCGCCAAGCGGCGGCAGCGATGCCACCTGGACCACGACAAAGCTGGGCCTCTTTGCGCTCCTGCAGGGCGATAAGGAAAACATCGATGCGCTCATTCAGCAGCAAGGCGACACGGCGCTGCTGGACGGCCTGTGCGACAACCTTGCGGCCTTTGATCCAAACTTCAACATCGTTGAGCCATGACGCACGCTCGTCAATGAACGTGAATGGAGGAAGAACCATGAACACGCATAGATACAAAGGCATCGTCAGTGGTCTTTTGGCGGCGCTGCTCCTGCTGAGCGCTGGCTGCAGCAGCGACACAACAGCCAGCAATGATGCCGACGCAGCAGCAGGGGCGCTGACCCCGAAGCCGCTGGCGGTCAATGATGTGGCGCCGAATCCCTATCTCAGCAGCGGTGACGCCATGGTGCACAACGATGCCTACAGCTCCGATGTCACCGACACCGTGATGCCGCTGGCCATTGACGAAGTGGTCAGCACCACGCTGGAAACAAAGAACAAACAGGCGCCGCCGTCCATGTTCTTTGACAACGACGGCAATGCCATCACGCCGTTTCTCGGCGGCATCGCCGTGACCGATCTCAGCGGCGACACCATCACCCGCCAGGCCACCTTTGTGCCGACGCAGGACGATGGCGGCGGCTACTCGCTGCAGATTTCCTATGCCTTTGTCGACAATGGTGGCCGTGTTGTGGCGCCGACCTCTGATGGCCGCGTGATCATGCTGGAAACCAAGGACGCCGACGGCAATGTTTACGAAAAGGCGCGCAAGGTCTTCGACGTGGACATTGTTTCGGCAGCCGTTGACGCCCTGGGCGAGGACATCGACCAGAACCTGCTCTCGATCATCTACGACTACGACGGCAACCTCTGGTTTGTCACCGGCGGTTTCCGCATCTATCCCGACCGCAACCCTGCCGGATTCATCGGCTATCTGTCGCGGGACTACATCGACGCTGCTCTTGCCGGTGCGTCGCCGGCGCTTGAGGGCAACATCTTCTTTGAACGCCTCGCCGAGGGCGAAGGCGCCGAAAATGGCATCTCTGCCAACGAAGACGGCGCCGTCATTCTCACGAACCTGGCCTGCTACATGCTCCGCGCCGATGACGGCGTAGACATCGTCTGGCGCACCGCCTACGAAAGCAATGGCGCCAACGACGCCGAGCCTGATTCGGATTACACCGGCGGCGGCCTCTCCTGGGGCAGCGGCACCACGCCGACACTGACGAAGGACCTCGTGCTTTTCACTGACAATCAGGACCCGGTCAACCTGCTGGCGCTGTCCTCAGAAACCGGCGAGGTGGTTGCCGAGACACCGGTGCTCGATGAACTGCCGGACGGCACGCCGGTGGCAGTGGAAAACTCCATTCTTGTCTACTCCGGCGATGCCAGCCGCACCTCGGTGCTCGTCTGCAACTGGTTTGGCGCGGGCAATGCCGGTCTTGCCGATCCGGACAACGATTCCTCGGTGCAGTCCTACGAGGCCCTGTATGATGCCAACTGGATCGCCAAAGGCAACGCCTACATTGCGCCAGGCGTGGAGCGTGTCGACATTGTCAAGGACGGCGACAGCTACAGCGCCGAAAAAGTCTGGCTGCGCGACGACGTGCGCGACACCTCGATGATCAAGCTCAGCACCGCCACCGGCTACCTCTACGGCTACTGGCAGAACCTGGACACCGGCATGTGGTGCTACGAAATCCTGGATTTTGACAGCGGCGAAACCGTGCGCGAAATTCCAGTGTCCAGTCTGGCCAGCTTTAACAACATGGCCGTCGGCATGTCGGCAGACGTTGGCGGCAACACTCTCTACTGCCCAACCAACAACATGGAAATGGTGCTCCTGCAGGACCGCTTCGTGACCCTGCCGGATTCTCCGGGAAAATCCATCGATCCGGACAGCATGGAGCGGGACCGTCTCAGTGACGACGAATTTCAGGCGCTCAGCGGCAGCAATGGCAGCCCAGCCAGCTACCTCATGCGCGCCAGCGTGGTCAACCCAGGCGACGGCTCCACCATCGCCTTCAAGGTCAATGGCCTGGAGGGCAGCGCCGACGACTACCAGCTCTACGTTGAAAACGACGACGGCAGCCTGAGCCCTTACGACGGCGAGTGGCAGCTTTGCGATGAAAACGGAGAAGCGGTGGAAGGCAGCCTGAACGCCGACAGCCTCTACGAGATTCATTATCTGGTCAGCGGCGGCACAGACGGAGCGGTGACCGTGTCCGCGCTTTTGGTGAAGTGACGCAGCCTCAAGAGAATGTTACTGTCTTGACACCAATTCCTCACAGCAATTTAAGTTCGTTTTCAAGAACAGCCGCTAATATAATAGCTGTAATCATCCCATAACGTTGGCCACCAATTGATGGCCCCTTCCCTGTGATAACACCACCCCTCGGTGTTATAATTGCCCGTCTGCTTTCTCCACAAAGGCAGGCGGGCATTTTTGCGCGCAACAATGCCGCACGGCGAGGACCGTGCGGCAAGGGGAGATATCAATAGTGAACGCCCTTCCAGTAGAGGGTGTCGTTGACCTCTGCAATGGCTGGCAGCTGGACGTCCTTGAGGGCCCAGCGTTTGTATTCCTCAAATCCGGTGCGGTCGACGATGTAGCCGATGTGTTCTTTGCCTTCCGGAGCGTTGGGATCGATGTATTCTTTTACATAGTCGTAGGTATTGGTGATGATTTTGACAATGCTGTCGGCGTCGGCCCATTTGATAAAGTCTTCGCCGAGGCGTGGGTTTTTCTTGCCGCTGCGGCCAAAGAGGGTGAGCCGGAAATACTTGCTTTCGCTGCGTGTCCAGGCGAAATTTGGGCAGGCCTGCACACATTCGCCGCAGCCGATGCAGCGCTTTGGATCGCGCTGAGGGCGATAGTTGTGGCTGCTGAGTGCGCCGCTGGATTTTTTCTGGCAGACTTTGACGCAGGCGCCGCAGCTGACACAGCGCGCAGGATCAAACTGGGGCTCGGTCATGCCGATGATGCCAAAGTCGTGCTGACGCACCTTGGCGCAGTCGTTGGGACAGCCGGTCAGCGCAATCTTGAAGTGGAGATCGTTGGGGAAAACGGCCTGTTCGATGCGCTGTGCCAGAGCCGTGGTGTCGTAGCAGGCGAAGGGGCACACCTGGTTGCCGATGCAGGCGGTGATGTTGCGCGTGCCGGACGCTGCATAGCCGCTGCCTGGTGACGGCTGGTTGATGCCGAGGCCATCGATCAGAGGCTGCAGGGCGGCGTTGACTTCTGGCATTTTTTCAAAGGGGATGCCGGGGATTTCAAAGCCCTGACGCAGGGTGATGTGGACGGTGCCGTCGCCGTAGGTCTGCGCAATGCGGCGGATGGTGTCGAGGTATTTGGCATCCATGCGGCCGCCGGGCACGCGCACGCGCGAAGCAGTGAGGCCGCGGTGCTTGGTCACGCGAAAGGCATTTTTCTTGAGCTGTTTGGTATTGGTATCCATGACAAAACCTCCTTAGTCGATGAGCTGTTTGCCCTGGCTGTAATTGAAAACCGGTCCGTCGAGGCAGACGTAGGTGCTGTTGATGCGGCAGTGGCCGCATTTGCCGAGGCCGCAGCACATTTTGCGTTCGTGCGAGATCCAGATGTTTTCTTCTGGCAGGCCGATGTCCAGGAGACCCTGCACAGAGAAGCGCATCATGATCGGCGGGCCTACGACGATGGCGGCCGTGTTGGCGGCGTCGTTCAGCACCAGCTTAGGAATGTACTGGGTGACGAGGCCTTCGCGGACGCTGGCGTCGCCGTTGGCTCGGTCGACGGTGAGGATTACGTTCAGCGACTGCTGCCAGCGGGCAAGATCATCGCGGAAAAGAATGTCCTGCGGGGTTTTGAAGCCGCAGATGAGCGTCATGGCGCCGCGCTCTTCCGGATGTGCGGCAAAGTGGTCGATGACGCCGCGCACTGGTGACAGGCCAGTGCCGCCAGCGATGACGACGAGGTCTCTGCCGCGGTAGTCTTCCAGCGCAAAGCCGTTGCCGTAGGGACCGCGCAGCAGCAAATGGTCGCCGATGTAGTGGCTGAAAACTTCGTTGGTGACCTTGCCGACACGGCGAATGGTCAGATCGATAAAACCGGCGCCGATGCCGCTGACGGAGATGGGCGCCTCGCCGTATTTTGGCAGAGACACTTCAAAAAATTGGCCCGGTTTGACGGCGCCGCTGTAAGCCATGCGAAATGTGTACTCAATATCGGTGTGTGGGATGACATCAAGGATCTGTGAAGAAAATGGCAGGTATTCATTGTTTGGCATCGTGGTTCACCTCCGTCAGGGCGGCGTCAAGCTTGTTGACGCAGTGGGCAAAAGAGATATATTCCGGGCAGATGGCGTCGCAGCGCCCGCAGCCGACACAGAGATGGCGGCCGAAACGCTGTTTGTGCTGCAAAACCTTGTGCAGCACCTTGAAGCGCATGCGCTGGCCGTGGGCTTTGCGGTAGCTGCCGCCGCCTGCCACATCGGTGAAGCCGTCGACCATGCAGGAGGCCCAGACGCGGCGGCGTTCGCCGACTTTGCCGTTGTCGCTGTAATAAATGTCTTGCATGGTGAAGCAGGTGCAGGTAGGGCAGACAAAGTTGCAGCGGCCGCAGGCAATGCAGCGGCTGTCGTAGTCGTCCCAGATGGTGCTTTTGGCGATGTCGTTGCTGAGGTTCGTTGGTATTGTCACATGCACAGGGTTTTCGACAACAAAGGATGGTGTTACATTCTGATGCTCGGCGCCTAGGGCATCAAGCTGTGTAATCCAGGTAGAATCTTTACAGTCGAGCAGGTAGCTGCCGTCCTCCTGTGGGTCGATGCTGAGGGCATAGCTGTCGCTGCGGTTGGTGCCCATGCTCACACAGAAGCAGTGGGCCAAGCTTTCACGGCAGCCCATGAGCACAATCTTGATGTTTTTTCGCAGCTGCTGATAATAGTAATCTGGTGCGCCGTTGTGCAGGTACATGTCATCAAGACGAGCGAGCGCATGAATGTCGCAGCTGCGCATAAAAAGCACAGCACCTTTGGCAGGTGGCGAAGCTTCAGTGGTGTTTGCTTCGGTGAAATAGAACAATGTCTGGGAGATGGGGGTTAACACTTCTTTGAAAGAATACGCTGCCGGTTCATCGAAGACAATTTCGTTGACTGAGGTAATTTCGCCATATCGAACCACATCCGTGTCTGAGCAGCGGCCGCCGCCGCTGAAACGTTTTGGTGCGTAAATTACATGATCTTGTCTCCATTCGTTGAGCAGGGCATTAAAAATGTTTTCCTGAATATGATAGCCCATGATGAATCCCTCCTGTTATTGTATGATTTCTATGGTTTCATCATAACAGAAGAAAAACGCCGTTATGTTGCCTGCGCAACATAACGGCGTTTTAGCGTAAAATAAATGTATTCTTTTCGTAGTCGATCAATCCTTCGTCGCGCATCAGCGACAATTCGCGCGTCAGGGCGCTGCGGTCGGCACAGAGATATTCGGCCAGCGCCACCCGCCCGAGGGGGATGGTGAAGCGGCGGCTATTTTGGCGTTCTGCTTCGTTGCGAAGATAGGCGAGGATTTTCTCGCGCAGCGTTTTCTGGGAGACAATGGCGGCTTTGATCATCAGCCGCTGGTTTTTCTCGCTGATCAGCCGCACCATGTTTTCGATCAGGTGGTGATGGAACACGCAGGACAGGGTGCAGGAGTGGATCACCTTGTGAAAAGGCAGGAAGAGGATCGTGCAGGGTGTGGCGGCAACGAAGCTCACGCAGGCGTGCAGCTGGCTGCCACAGGCAAAGCTCTCGCCGAACAGTTCGCCTTCGCCGATGCTGACCAGGAGGGTTTTGCCGCCGTCGATGTCTTCCTTGATCATGTGCACCGCGCCGGACAGCGGTGTGCCGATGACGTGAATCGTTTCGTCTTCAAGGATGATGATTTCGTTCTTCTTGAACTGGCGCACGGTGCCGCCAAGGCAATCGAGCATCTTGGGCAGATCGTCTTCGCGGATGCCGTCGAAAAGCGGCAGTTTTTTCAGCGTGTGAATGGGCAGGCTCATGGCGCGCACCTCCTTTGATCCATCATAGCGTGTTGTGAGGCTGTTGGCAAGCCCAATCAGCCGCCGAGCCGCGCCACATATTCTTCCAGGCAAAGGCCCTGGGCATAGATGGCAGCGGCGGCGTCCTGGCCAACGTAGCGCAGGTGCCAGGGCTCGTGAGCCACGCCGGTGATGCTGGTTTTGTCATCAGGGTAGCGCTGAATGAAGCCGTAGCGCCAGCTGTTGGCGAGCAGCCAGTCGTACAGGTCTGGAGTGGCGGTGCCGATGTCCACCGCCAGGCCCAGCTCGTGCTCACTGGTGCCAGCGGGGCTCACCCACTGCTGCGTCAAGCCGGCGGCGGTGGTTTCGTCGTAACCGCTGGCGAGAAAGGTCTGCAGCTTTTCTTCGTAAAGCTGCTGCTGCTCTTTGGAGGTTCGATAGCCGGAGTTGATGTGAATGTCGTAGCCCTGGGCGGCAGCATCGGCAAGCAATGCTTTTAAGGATGAGACAATGCGTTTGTCGACCTGCTGGCCGTCGGCCACGGTTTTTAAGGAAAAACGATGGCTTTCCGGCAAGCCGTTTTCGTGATTCACCAGCGTGAGCTGCCAGGGCAGTTCGGGATAGCCATTGGCAGGCGCTGTTGGCGGGCGCTGCACGCTGACATTTCTGGAAAATGAAAAGCCAAAGACAGACAGGACTATTGCGACGAACAGGATCAGAATACAGCATCGTTTGAAAAAACGAATCATCATAATAAACGCCTCCTCCCAAGAATGTGCGGAAAGAATGTGGCAAGTGGGCGGCTAAATGCCCAGCGCCGTGTAGAACCAGAATGGGTGGTAGAACAGGAACATGCCGGTGAAGCTGGCGGCTATCAGCAGCCAGGGCTCACGCCGTCCGCTTGGCGTCTGGCGCAGATGCTTGCCGAAGAGCTGGCCGAAAAACCACCAGCTGAAGTAGCCAAGGACGGCGCCGAGGGTGTTGGCGATGAGGTCGTCGATGTCGCAGGCACGGCTGGTGAGCAGCTGAGAGCATTCGATGAGCAGCGAAAAGGCAGCGCCGCTCAGCGCCACACTGCGCAGGCTGCGATGGCCGCGCCAGAGCATCGGCAGCAGGTAGCCAAAGGGCAGAAACAAGGCGATGTTGAGCAAAAAGCCTGTGGAAAGATTTTGCAGCGGAAGCAGATTGAGACGGCTGCGGAAGACGAGCGGACCGTCGGGCGTTTGCAGCACGTCGATCAGTTCGCCCAGGCTGTGGATGCCAAGCTCGGCAAAAATGCGCAGCTGCAGGAAAATGTCGCTCAATCCGCCGCTGCCTGTGAGATCGTAGACCTGCCAGAGGTAGCAGCAGAACAGAACCGCCCACAGCCGCTGCCAGCGGATGCCGTCCTGCCGGTGCAGCACAAGCAGAATCAGGCAGGGCAGCAGGGCGCAGGCCAGGCTGTATGGTGTCGCAAGATTATAATTAAACATACAGTGCGTTCCCCCTTAACAAAAAAACGCTTTCACTTTGTAGATTCATTCTACAAAATGAAAGCGAAGGATATTTATAAGGCTGCCTGCAAATGTCTGCAGATTTTGCCATGAATTTCTTACGATTTTCTTACGACAGCGCGGGCTGGTTCAAGGGCAGCATGACGGTGAACAGAATGGTGTTGTCGGTGCTTTCGGCAAAAATATTCCCGCCGTGCTGCACGGTGATTTCTTTGGCAATGGCCAGGCCCAGTCCGGCGCCGCCGCTGGTGCTGCGCGCGCTGTCGAGACGGAAAAACTGTTCAAACAATCGCGCCAGCTTTTCGGCAGGAATGGTGTCGCCCTGATTTTGCACACGGATGACGGCGTTGTTCTGCTCCTGAGCCGCCGAGAGATGGATGGTGCTGCCGTCGTAGCCGTAGAGGATGGCGTTGCGCAGGAGATTGTCCAGCACGCGCTGGATTTTGTCGGGATCGCAGCGCAGCGGCAGAGAATCTGGCAGATCCAGCTGACAATGGAGATTTTTGCTGTCGAGGAGCGGCTGGGCTTCGAAGGCGAGCTGTTCCAGCAGGCGCGTGAGGTCGATCTGGTGATACTGCAGCGGAACGCTCGAGAGGTTGAAGCGGGTGATTTCGAAAAATTCGTTGATCAGCTCGTCGAGGCGTTCCGCCTTGCGCAGGGTTGTGGTCAGATAACGGGTGCGCGTGGCGTCGTCGATGCCGGGCTCGTCGCGCAGCAGCGTCAGATAGCCGATGACCGAGGACAGCGGTGTTTTCAGATCGTGGGCCAGGTACATGATGAGGTCGTTCTTACGCTGTTCTGCGCTGCGTGCTGCCTGGGCGTTGTGCAGCGACTCGCGCTTGAGATGGTTGAGGCTGTCGGCGATTTCGTTCAGCTCCGGCGAGAGCACGATGATGTCGTCGCTGTCGTCGACAAGCTGGCTGGCTGCCATCTGCACCTCGTCGATGTAACCGCTGGCGCGGCGCAGCAGGCGATAGGTGAGAATGAGTACGACCGCCGCCCAGATGGCAAAACAGATGCAGCCTGTGTAAAGTGTGCGATAAGAATAATAAAGCCCGTCGCCATAATAGGCAGGGGATATTTTCACAATAAAATCGATGCTTGCCCCGATGACAATGAGAACGGCCGCCCAAATGGTGCATTGCAGCAGATAGCGGCGAAACAGCGTGCCGGTAAGATAGCTGTGTTTACTCGATTTCATAGCCAATCCCCCAGACCGTCTTAACAAATTTTGGATGCTTTGCCGGTTCATGCAATTTGTCGCGCAGACGCCCAATGTGCGCCATGACGGTGTTGCTGCTGTTCTTGAGATATTTTTCCTGCCACACTGCTTCAAACAATTCTTCCGATGGCACCACTCGTCCGCGGTGCGACGCCAGATACCAGAGAATGTCAAATTCCAGTGGGGTGAGATTGATGTTTTCGTTGTACAGCGTACAGCGGTGCGTGGTCTTGTTGATGACCAGCCCACGAATATCAATTTCTTCGATGAGCGGCTCATCAGTGCCGTGACTGGCGCTGTTGTATTGGCTGGCACGGCGCAGCTGTGTGCGCACACGAGCCACAACTTCCAGCGGATTAAACGGTTTGGTGATGTAATCATCGGCGCCCAGCGTCAGGCCGTAAATTTTGTCGTTGTCTTCAATTTTGGCTGTGAGCATGATGATTGGGAAGAAGTGTTCTTCGCGAATGGTTCGGCAAATATCAAAGCCGCTCATATCTGGCAGCATCACATCCAAAATGGCCAGATCGACGTGCTCCTGTTTGACACAGCGCAGTGCGCAGGCGCCATCGCCGCAGAGCGTGACGCGATAGCCGCTGTTGCGCAGATAGACTGCCAGAAGTTCAGCCAGTTCCTGTTCATCGTCAACAATAAGAATGTGCGTGTTCATGAACGACGCTCCTTTCCTGTGATTGTTTTCAGTGTACCATAGGCAAGGGCTATCGAACAAGCATCAGCAAAAGCTGGTATCTGATGGCTGGTTGCGGTACAATAGAAAAAAACACGCGGAAGGTGTGAAAAATCATGGATGGATATAAACATATTTTGGTGCCTCTTGATGGTTCTGAGTGTTCAGAACGGGCGCTTGTAGAGGCGCAGCGTTTGCAGCAGGCGTTTGGCTCAAAGTTGACCTTATTGTATGTTGTCAGTGATCCCGATTTTGATTGTGCGATGGGCAATCCATCAGAGACCAGTGCCAGTGTTCAGCGCGATTGCGCGGAGGCAGAAAAATATCTGGCGCGACGTGTGGAAAGCTACGAGGGAGAAGCTGAAGCGAAGGTGGTCGTTGGCTGTGTGGCAAAAAGCATTCTTGCAGTCAGCGAATCGCTGGACTGCGACCTGATCATCATGGGCTCACAAGGGTTGGGTTCGGCCCTGCGGCGTTTCCTTGTGGGCAGCGTAGCGAAAAACATTCTCTCTAATGCAACCATGCCTGTGCTGATTGTTCATTAATATTTATGCGTAACCGTTGCTGAAAAGCAGCGGTTTTTTCTGCTTTTTAGGCCTAAAAACGAAAAAAATTGAAAAAGAAGTGAAAATTTATGACATACCTATGGTAAATTGTCAGGATATGGCATAAAATGGTGAATGCAAACATCATTCATCAACTGAACTCAATGTAGATCAGGAAGAATGGAAGGAAGAGGTGAAGGTTGAATGAATATTGCATTGATTATTGTTGTTGTTTATATGTTGTTGCTGCTCTTCGTGGCTTGGGCATCGACGATGTTCCGTCGGAACAAGTCTGCGGAATCTTTTCTCTTGGCAGATAAGCAGCTTTCCTGGCCGTTGGTCGGTGTTATGATTGCCGGCATTGCCGTTGGTGGATCTTCAACAGTGGGGATTGCTCAGAATGCGTACACCACTGGGATGTCTGCCGGTTGGTACGACGTTGCCTGGGCAGCTGGGGCCATCATCGTTGGTTTTGCGCTGGCCAGTCATATGCGTCAGTGCGAGTACGACACCATCAATAAAATGCTGGAATGTGTGTTTGGCAATGCGTTCTCGCTGGTGAGTACCTGCATTCAGGTTATCATTAATACGGTTATTATCGCCCTGCAGATCATTGCCGGTGGGACCATTTTAACAGCATTGATGCCAGACGTTTTTTCATTGCAGCTTGGGATCATTGTTTCGGCTGTCATGTTCGGACTGATTTCTTTTGTTGGTGGCTTGATGGCAGCGAGTCTGTCAAATGTGGTCAACATTGCGGTCATTTACATTGGCCTGGTCGTTGGTGTGATCGCAACGGTTATTCACTTCGGTGGATTTGACACCATTAACGCGGCCTTGCCAGCAGGAATGAGTGGGGACGGTAGTCACTGGTACAGTCTGGTCAGCGGCATGGGGTTGGCAGCCATTGTGGCATGGTTTGTAACCATGATCATTGATGCGGTGCCAAATGGTGGTGTCATTCAGAACATCATCGCAGCACGTTCACCAGAGGACGCAAGAAAAGGGACCATCTTTGCCGGTATTTTGATGATTCCAGCCGGTTTCATCAGTGCCATTTTTGGGATTGTAGCAGCAGCATATTTCCCAGGACTGGAATCTTCCGCAATGGCTCTGCCATCTGTGGTTATGCAGCTGCCAAGTTGGGTAGCTGGGATTCTTTTAGCAGGTCTGTGGGCGGCCGATGTGTCAACAGCGACAGGGCTGATGATGGGGGTAAGTACCATGGTCAGTGAAGACGTCATCTTCAAATACTTCTACAAAGGTGCGAATCGCCAAATGCGCTTGCGTATTTCTCGTATTGTTTGCTTGGCGGTTATTATCATTGCCTATGTAGCAGCCACTCAGGTGTCCAACATTTTGAGTGCGTTAATGAGTGCGTTAACCCTGTTTGCACCATACGCTATTTTGATGACGGCATTGTTCCTGTTCCCTAAGACAGTGAAGCGTTCTACCGGTTGGTTGACGCTGGTCTTTGGGATGGTCACCTACGTTGTTGTACAATTGATTGTACCGGAATGGCGTATTTTGGGACAGGCTATTTATACGGTCACGCTGATGAGTTTCATTGGCTTTGGTTTGTCGCAATTTGATAAGCGCTTGGCGCCGGTTGAAAATCTCAAAAAGAAAAAGAACAATAATTGATTGGGTGGTGGGTCGCTGAAAAGCGGCCCCCATTCTTATTGGGAGTGTCTATAATGAGTTTATTATTTGATAAAAATTCGACGATGAAGGAACACATTCAATCCTGCATCGCTAATGATTTTGCCCGCACAGCAACCCGCGGGGCACAGGGCAATTTTAATGCGCGTCGTGAGAACCAGATGACCATTTACGATGGATGGGAAGATTACCGTTCTCAGATGGCCGCCATTCGTGACGACGTGCTGAGCCACCTCGACTATTACCTCAGTCAGTTCATCGAAAAGACCACCGCTAATGGCAACATCGTTCATTTTGCAGAAACGGCGGAAGATGCGCAGCGCATCATGCTGGACATCTGCCATGCTCACAACGCTAAAAGTGTGGTCAAATCCAAAAGCATGGTCAGCGAAGAAATTGACTGCAACAACACCCTTCTGAAGGATGGCATCGAAGTCAATGAAACCGACCTTGGTGAATACATGGTTCAGCTCGACAATTGGAATCATCCATCGCATCTGATCATGCCGGGTATGCACATGGACATCAAGGCGACCTACGATCTTTTTGTGGAACAGGGTTACACTGGTGCCATGGAAGCGCGCGAAATGACGTTGTTTGCGCGCGCCAAGCTGCGCCAGAAATTCCTGGCGGCTGATATTGGCATCACGGGCTGCAACTTTGCCATCGCCAGCACTGGATCAACGAGCATTCTCACCAACGAAGGCAATGGCCGCATGGTCACCAGTCTGCCGGAAACCCAGATCGTGCTTATGGGGATGGAACGTCTGCTGCCAAACATGCAGGCCTTCGACGCCATGATGCAAATCTTTGTGCGCTGTGCGGTCGGCACGACCATTTCCAGCTACATGTCTTTCACCAACGGCCCTCGTGGTGAAGAGGCGCAGGATGGTGCAAAGGAAGTGCACATCATCATTATTGACAATGGCCGTTCCAAAATCCTCGGCAGCAAATACAATGCCATGCTGCGCTGTGTGCGCTGCGGCACCTGCCAAAACGTCTGCCCTGTGTTCCGTCACATCACTGGCCATGGCTATGGCGCTTGCTACCAGGGGCCAATGGGGATCGTCTACACACCATTGCTGAACGGTTTTGATAAATACACCAAGGATTTGCCATACGCTTGCACCCTCTGCGGCGCCTGTGCTGAAACGTGTCCGGTCAAAATTCCGCTGCATGAGCTCATCCTTGCTGAACGTCAGGACATTGTTGAAGAAATGAACCTGGTCAGCAGAGAAGAACGCGAAGTCTTCACCGCTGCTGGTCAAGCACTGGGCTACAGTCCAATCTACCGCCTCGGTACTCGTTTTGGCAATCCTGCCATGAAAGCTTTTGCTAAAGTAACCGGTGAAGGCGATCAGCTCACGGGCAAGGTCAAGCTGCCAGTGCTTAAAAACTGGACGCAGAGCCGCGATCTGCCTCTCTTGCGTGCAGGGGAATTCCGCGACTGGTTCAAGAAGCACGAGAAGGAGGGACGCTAAATGGAAATGGATCAGAAAACCTTTATTGGCCGTATTTCTCAGGCGCTTGGGCGTGAGAGCGTGCCGGATCATATTGAAGCAGATTACGACTACAATCAGGGTTTGCAGTTTTCGCGATTGCGTGGCCTTGATGCAGCCGGCTTACGTGAACAGTTGGCCAGCCAGCAGAAAATTCGTGATTTCACCATGCTGGAGTGTGATCAAAAGGAACTGGCCAAGACCCTTGGGGACATCATTGCTAAAGAGGCGCCAAACCGCGTGGTGGTGCCAACAGATACGGCTGCCGAAGGCATCGATCTGATGGCGCTGGCCAAAGCAAGCGGCGCTGAGGTTTATGGCTACGACAAGGCGAACGACCCGGTTGAACAGCGTGCCATCATCGAACAGGCAGGACTCAGCATCACCATTCCATTCCGCGCCATTGCTGATACCGGTACGGTGCTCGAATTGGCCGACAGCCGCTGCGGCAAAATCGTCAGCTTGCTGCCGCCGGCGCACATCTCTGTTGTTTTCCAAAGTCGTCTTAAAGCCACGCTGACCGATGTGGCGCCAGAAGTCGACGCCATGGGTGAAGCCGGCCTACCGCCAACGTATTTCCTCTTCATCAGTGGTCCATCCTCCACCGGCGACATCGAATCCGTTATGGTTACCGGTGTGCATGGCCCAACGAGAGAATACGTCGTTGTGGTGCGTGATTTATAATTTCATACAACAACAAAGCTCGGCAATCGCTGCCGAGCTTTGTTCATAGAGAAGCGCGTTCATGTTTGCCATGACCGCGCTTTTGTTGATTTTTAGCGTGTGGCGCCAGTTTTGTAGAAGAAAGTGTTCTCTTGTTCATAGATACGGACAGCGCCGACGTCGGCGGTGCAGAGTGCAGGAATGCCGAGGCTGTCGAGGCCGTCGGTGGTTTCTGCGTGGGGATGGCCGTAGCGGTTGTTGGTACCAGCGCTGATGAGGGCGAGGGCTGGCGAATGCTGGCGGTAGAAGCCGGCATTCCAACTGTTTTTGCTGCCGTGGTGAGGCACGAGGATGAGATTCGTGGTGACTGTCCATGGAATGGCGGCTAAGTCTTCGCTGTCGGTGTCGCCGCAGAAGAGGGTGGTGCAGCCGTCGTCATTGAGCAGGCTCACGACTTGGTTGCTGTTTTCGCCGCCGTCGTCGCTGGCGGCAAGAAGGGTGCAGTCGAGGCGGCTGTCGCCGAGAGAGAAAGTCAGCGGCGCGTCAACGGTGACGATTTCCGTGTCGTCAAGGTACGGGACGAGTGCCTGCCATTCCTCGCTGGTTTGGGCGTAAGGGGAGGCGAGCAGCTGGCGCACGTGGAAATCGCGCAGGATGTGAGCGGCACCGCCGATGTGATCGCTGTCGCTGTGGCTGAGCACGAGGGCATCGATGGTATTGACGCCGCAATAGCGTAGGTATTGGGCGACGGTATCGGTGCCAGGGCCTGTGTCAAAAACCAGCCAATGGCCGTCGGCCGTCTGATAGGTGCAGCCAGTGCCCTGGCCAACGTCCACCATGGTAAGACGTAAATCTTCGCTGACGGCCGGGCGTAGAATGAGTACCGCGAGACAAAGCACGGCAGCAGCTAAGGTGGCAGTGCTGATCTTACGCGCCTCCAGCGACACGAGGCAAAAGGCGATGAGGGCGGCGTAGCAAAGCAGGAGCAGCCAGATGGATGGCTGACCGATGTAGATGTGCAAGGTGCCAGTGAGACTGCTGACGATGTCCATCAACGCCACGATCACAAGAATGAGCATGCGCACTGGCAGAAAAAACAGCACGCCCAAGGCAGGTACCGCCGCAGCGACAAGCAGTGCTACCAGTGCCAGAGGCACAAGCAGGCTGAAGAAAGGAACGACGAGCAGATTCATAAGCGTCGAGAGAGGGGCTATCTGATAAAAATAATAGGCGACTAATGGCAGGGAGACGCATTCGGCTGCCAACGATACGGCCAATGCGCTGGCCAGACTTTTCGGAAGAAAACCGAGGAAGGGCTCAAAACGCGGTGTCAGCAGAATCAGCCCCAGCATGGCAAGAAAAGAAAGCTGAAAGCCGATTTGCCAGAGGTTGTAAGGATTGGCGAGAAGCAGTGCCAGCGCCGCGAGAGCGATGATGGTCAATGGGTCGCGGTAGCGCAGCAGGCGCATTGCTAAAAGCGTTGCCAGGCCCATGATGCTGGCGCGCACCGCTGGTGCTGAGGCGTCGCTGAGCAGGGTGTAGAGCGTGAGCAGCGGCACCATCAGCAGGAACAGCCCCCAGCTGTGCTGGCGGCGCAGGAGCCGTGCCAGAAGAAGTACAAAGGCAAGGATAAAGCTCACGTGCAACCCACTGACGGAGAAAATATGAATGATGCCGAATTGCTGGCTGACGTTGTAGAAATCCTCGTTGAGGGTGCTGACATCGCCAAAGAGGGTGGCGGCAATGAGCGCCTGTTGTCCTGGGTCGAGATAGCGGCTGAGAATGGCGCTGCAGTGGGCCTTGACGCTATTCAGCCACTGGGCCCAGTGTGAAGGATCGGCGCTCAGGGTGCCGGGTGCTTCTGCTTCGAATAGGGTGGCGATGCCGCGCTGAGCGAGAATTTTTTCTTCGTCGTAGCCGCCGGGATTGGTTGCTGGGGACGGAGCCACGAAGGCGCCGCTGAAGCGATAGATGGCACGCAGTGTGTAGTTGCTGTCGTCCTCCCAAGCGCGTTGGATGCGAATTGGCACGGGCTGCTCAAGTGTGGTGCCGTTCAGCGCCAGCACCTCGGCATCCACATAGGTGCGGTCGGCAGGAGCGCGGGTGATGCGGGCGCTGATCGTGCCTTCTGTGCTGTGGTAGGGCGACAAGGCATGGTTGTTGACTGTGGCTTGCTGCATGAGAAGAAGGCCAGCCGTCAGTGCCAGCAGACAGGCGAGAAAGAGGCGGCCTTTGCCTGCCTTGATGGCAGCAAGGCCGCCAATCAGACCGAGGGCAACAAAAAAAGCGCATCCCATTCCAGACAGCGTCGTGTTGCCGCTGCCCAGCCAAAGGCCCGCGATGAACGCGACAATGGCCGCGCAAAGTGGTCGTTTGACAGGATAGATGCGCATGAGGGTCCCTCCTCAGACGGTGATATAAGGGGAGATGTCGGCAAAGATTTTTTCACCGATGCCGCTGACTTCTTTGATGTCGTCAATGGTGCGAAAGCCGCCGTTGGTTTCGCGATAGGTGATGATGGCCTGTGCGCGCACTTCACCAATGCTTGGCAACGTTTCCAGCTCTTCCAGCGTGGCGGTGTTGATGTTGACGAGAGCACCGCCGTTGTCGCTATTGGTTGAGGATGTTGCTGCAGCGGCACCGTCCGTGGCGGCATTGGTACCAACAGCAGGCACGGTGATTTTCTGTCCGTCGGCGAGCTTCTGTGCCAGATTCAGCTGCGACAGGTCGGCCTCAGCCGTTGCACCGGCGGCGCGAACGGCATCGTCCACGCGGGCATCGGCGGGCAAGGTGTAAACGCCTGGTGCGTTGACAGCACCGGTGACATGCACCACCACCTCGCCGCTGGCCGGTGCGTTTTCGGCGTTGGCGCTGGTGTTGGTAGTGTCGGCATCTGCGCTGTCTTTCACAAGGGTCAGCCCTTCGCCCTGAGCGCGCCAATCCTGATAGGCGTTGCCGCCGCAAAAAGCAAGCACGGCTACAATGAGCAGCACAATGCCAAGAATTTTCCAGTTGAGATGGTCTTCAATCCAGTCACGCAGACGCATGAACCATTCCTGCATGGCGGTGGCCTCCCTTCAATGCTTCTTGCCATCAGTATACCATGTGAAGACATTTGTCCGCAAATAAAAGTCGCCGACAAGTTGTGTTGTCGGCGATGAAAGCGTATTTATTGATGAGTGTTTTCTGGTGAAAGGCAGACGAGAAGATGAAAGCCGTTGTCGTCGATGCGCGTTTCCAAGCTGCCGCCATAACGATCGGCAATGCTTCGCATGCCAGGCAATCCATGACCGTGGGCCTCTTTGTCGGCTTTGGTGGTGCGCAGATCTGGAAGAACATCGCCGGAGATGGGGTTGTCGACGGCGAGCATCAGCATGCCCTTGTCGTAGCGGCAGCGCAGACGCACCGTGGCATCGGGACAGCCGAGCGCGCCTTCGCGGGCGTTGTCGAGAGCGTTTCCAAAGAGAGCGCAGAGATCGGTGTCGGCAATGGGCAGCGAGGCTGGCAGTGCAGCCTGGAAATCGCTGGCGAGGCCGGCTTGTTCGATGGCATCGGCTTTAGCGGCAAGGACGACGTTGACGGTGTCGTTGTCGCAGAAGCGGCGTGGACGGCTCAGTGCCTTGCTGTCGCCGAGGGCGTCGAGGTAGGCGCGTGCTTCATCCAGTTTGCTCAGCTCCAGAAGGCCGCTGGCAGCGGTGATGTGGTTGCGCAGGTCGTGGCGCAGCTGGCGCAGCTGCTGATCCTGTTGACGCAGGCCTTCGTAGTAGATGTCGCGCTGTGCGGCCAACGCGTGCTCCTGTTCCAAGGCTTCCTGGCGCGCCAGTATGACGACGGCAGCCAGCAGCACCAGCGAAGTGATCAATACGAAGGGCAGAATGGCGATGCCTTGCCGAAGGATCATTTCCTGCATGAGGGCCGATTCGTAATTATAAGGATAGGTGAGCAGCACTGTTGCGGCCAAGGCGCAGAGTGGCATCAGCGATAGGGCGAACACCAGCGCCCAGAGGTTGGGGGACAGCTGTACTGAACGTTTTGGCAGGAAGCGGCGAAAGCAGAGATAGATGATTCCGACAAGGAGCGGACGGCCAAGGCTCACGATATAATCATCGCTGCGACCGATGAAGCGATAACCTAGATAAGTATCTAGGAGGGCACAAATGGACATGATCAGGCAGAAGAAAATGATGCACATGGCCAGTCGGCCGAGACGATTACCTTTTGTTGCCAGCATGAAGAAAAACACAAAGACAGGGAAGGTGTAAAGCAGGTTCGGGTCGCCAACCCAAATCACCATGGCTGAGCTGAGGCCCAATGTGAGAATGAGCAGGAGTTTGCCCCAGCGCTGGCGCGTGGCGACAAAGGGCTGGCAGAGAAGATAAAGAATGACACCGACCAAAATGCTGAGCATAATAAAAAACAGGGTGAGCAATAGTCGCTGCCAGTCATATATGTAGCTGTAATATTGAGCAATGCGAATAACGTCGGACATCTTCTAAACCTCCAGCTCCGAGCGTGCCATTGCCAGCAGCGCCGACTGTCGGCAGGAGCGGCTTACCGGCAGGCGTTCACCGTTGGTGAGCACGATCTCGTTTACTTCCAGCCGCGCGATCGCGGCAATGTGCACGAGGTAGCGCTGGTGCACCCGCACAAAGCCGCTGCCCACCTCGGCAGCCACGTCATCGAGTTTGCCGTAGAAGGAGAGGGTGCGCTCATTGGTGACGCAGTGCACCTTGCGCCGCTCTGAGGAAAAATAGAGAATGCTGGCGTGAGGCACGCGGTAGGTGATGTCGCCGCTGTGGCAGACATAGGCGCGATCCAGTGCGCGCAGCAAGGCCGCCTGCGCCCGCTGCAGCACATCCTGAAGCTGAGCCTGCGTTGGCGGTTTGAGCAGGTAACCCAGAGCGCCGACGCCATAGCCGTCGTAGACGTAATCGCTGTAGCTGGTGCAGAATACGAGCTGTAAATTAGGGTCCATCTGACGCAGCTGGTGCGCCGTGTCGATGCCGCTGAGCGCTTTCATTTCCATATCAAGAAAAACCAGATCGAGTTCGCCGATGTGTTTGCGGTACCAATCGAGCAAGCCTTCCCCAGAGGAATATTGAAAAAACTGTGCCTCCCAGCCGTTGATCTCCAAGGATCGTTCCAGTGCATCCTGAAGAAGCAGGCGTGCGTCGGCGACGTCGTCACAGAGTCCGATGCGCAGCATATGATCACCTTCCTTACAAATATCTGTCTGTATTTTAGCACAGTCTGCCATTGGCGCGAAACCAAACTTGACCGCAAAACGACCGATCTTGACAATCGCCAGTGGGCGTGTGCCAAAAATGACATCAGAACCGCTGAACTTGACGGGTCCGTCAGCAGCTTTTACAGAAGCATGATAAGGTAGAACCATGAAAACAACGGATACGTCGTAAAAGGAGGCCGTCATCATGTTAAATGTCAATAATCTGCACAAATCTTATCAGGTGGGCGACGCCACCTATCAAGTTCTTAAAGGAGTATCTCTCTCTGTCGATACTGGCGAATTTGTGGCCATCATGGGGCCGTCGGGCTCTGGGAAGACCACCCTGCTCAATTGTGTATCCTGCTACATTCTTTCGGACAGTGGCAGCATTCTTTTGGGCGACACTGAACTGGCCAAGTTGGACGAAGAAGCGCTGGCGGACGTTCGCAATAAACGGCTTGGTTTCGTTTTTCAGGATTTTCTCCTGCTGGATGGGCTCACCGTGCGCGAAAACATTCTGCTGCCGTCGATCATCGGGGGCATGGTGAACGAGCAGGTGGAGGCACGTGCCGATCAATTGTGTGACGTGTTTGGCTTGGCTCATATTAAGCACAAATATCCAGCGGAAATCTCCGGCGGTGAAAAGCAGCGTACGGCTGTGGCGCGTGCACTCATCAATCAGCCATTGATGATTCTCGCCGATGAGCCAACGGGCAACCTCGACAGCAAGTCGTCGCGGGCGGTCATCGACAGTTTTATCCAGGCTAGAGATGCCATGGATGCGACCATTCTCATGGTCACCCACGATTCTTACGCGGCGTCATTCTGCGATCGGGTGGTTGTGCTGCGCGACGGCGTTGTCTGGCGCACGCTGAAACGCGGCACCACTCCGCGCGGCGATTTCCAGGATGCGCTGCTGGATGCTGTGCGTGAAATGGGAGAGGAGTGAGCGTCATGACCACGATGACCAATTTCTCGCAGGTGTACGCGCGCTTGCGTAAAAAGAACCGCAGCCGTTACACGCTGCTGGCAGGCTGCTGTGCCTTTTCGATGATGCTGATTGCGGCGTACAGCCTGATGATGCGTGCGCCGACGGTGATGGATGTGTTGCCGGAAGGCGGTGACAGCCGCAAGCAGGTCATGATGGTGTTTGTGCTGACTGTTTTAGGCTGTGCCGTCTTTACGACCTATGCCGCTGGACTGTTCTTTCGGGAGAAGAGCCGTGAAACCGGCATCTTCCTCGCCCTTGGCGCCACACGCCAGCAGCTGGCTCGAGAATTGCGAAAAGATCTGGCGGTGATTGCGCTGGGAAGCTGTGTTGGCGGCGCGGTGCTGGGGATGCCATTAGCGGCAGGCATCTGGCAGATTTTCCGACTCTTTGTGGTGGACAGCCAGGAGATGGCCCTGCGTTTCGACCCAATGGCTTATGGCTATGTGCTCCTGTTTGCACTTTATGTGACGGTGATGCTGTTTTTCCTCGGTAATCGTTCCGTGCGCAAAACGAACATCATCGATGTGGTGCAGGAATCCCGCAAGAGCGAGCCGATTCGTGCCGTTCCCCGTTACTATGGCTGGCTGGGGCTGATTTTGGTGGCAGTGGGTGCTTTTTTAGGATACATCATGCCGTCGTTTTTCGTTCGTGTGCTGCACTGGTACGCGCCAGCCGGTGTGAGTGCGGTATTTTATGCGCCGGCCATCATCGGGCTTTACATGGTGCTGCTGCACACCGTTGGCAACGGCTGGGGCAGCAAGCGCAAACGCTACAAGGACATCATCTCTGTGTCGATGATGAAATTTCAGGCGCGTCAGACCGTGCGCAACATGCTGGTGATGACGCTGCTCATCGCCGGTGCGTACTTTGCCAGTTTCTATGTGCCGATGCTCGGCTCTGCGTCCATGATGCAGAACAAGTCGGTGCCGCTGGATTATCTCTTTCACTATCGCGCCGACCAGGACATGGTGGACGAGGACGACATCCGCGCCTTGGCCGACGAGTACGACGTGACCATTACCAGCTACAGTGAAGCGCCAATGGCGCGGCTGGCAGTGGACGGTACACATTCCGTGGAAAAAGAAACGGCAGTGGGTACCACTTATGATGAAGTTTATGAGGAAGTCGAACAAAGCAACCTGTTTCTCTCTGAGAGCGGCTATTACGCGCTCAGCGGTGAGCGTGTTGACGTGCAGCCGGGAACGGTGGTGCCAGTTTTGACGACAGAGGGCGCCGATGGCTACGCCTTCAATGGATCGCCAACGCTGATCACGAATACGCTCAGCGGCGAACAGTGGTCCATCCAGGCCGCAGAGCCGGTGCACAACGACAGTCTCTATGGGCATTATGTGCTCGACGACAGCGACTACGCAACCATGACCGCTGGTCTCACCAGCGAATGGATGGAAAATATGGTGGCCTTCAATGTGCTTGAGGTGGACAGTACCTATGATTTCGCCGATGCCTTGTTCAATGAGATCGTGGATCATTCCGACGAAAATGTTCAGGTCATGGACGCCTGGGATCCGGTCATTCGCGAACGAGACATTGCTGAAACCGGTGAATACTTTGCCGATCCGCAAAACGCAGAAAAATACGATTTCACTAAAATCAGCTACGACAACCGCGATAGCACCGATTTTCGCACGTATTGGCAGTACATGCCGACGTTCCGTGTGCTTAATCAGGCCGATTTTGTGAAAACCTATGCCGTCTTTTTGATGCTCTTCATTTTCATTGCCGTTGTTTGCTTTGCAGCGGTCTTCGTTATCGCCTATACGCGCTGCCTCACCATCGCGATGACCAACCGTCAGGTTTACAACGATTTGCGCCATCTCGGTGCCCCACCTGCCTATTTGACGCATTCCGCGGCCAGTCAGGTACGGCGCGTCTTTGTCACACCAGCGGTGTTGGGGACGGCGATCATCTTTGGCTTCTACTCCATGATCATGTTCTTTAACGACAACCAATTCACCAGCAGTGAGCTCGTTGGCATGGGCGCCTGTCTCCTAGTCATTGTGGGGATCAGCGTTGTGCTCTATGGTGTGTATCGCATGACACGCCGGAAGGTGTATCGTGTTTTGAAACTGCATCAATAATAAATAGGGACTGAGGAAAAGGGGCGGCCGCACAAACGATACAAT
>ERZ1034920.379-NODE-379-length-36205-cov-6.845892_pt1 | contig 36205 bp, 28 predicted proteins | sample MGYA00520688_ERZ1034920 | MGnify/ENA primary metagenome ERZ1034920 (study PRJEB33766, sample SAMN09781785) | gut metagenome | biome: gut microbiome | host: Homo sapiens | place: Madagascar | study: EMG produced TPA metagenomics assembly of the PRJNA485056 data set...
GGACGGGGCAAGTGTCACCTCTGGATTAATCCAGAGGTGACACTTGCCCCGTCCCCTGTCACGCCCTGTCACACGATGTGGGCCTCGCCCGATGCGACGGGAACGACGACGCCGTTTTTCTCGTCCCGCACGAGCAGGCAGCCGTCGGCAGCGACGCCTTCGACCGTGCCGGACACGATGGCGGCCCCCGTCAGATCGACGACGTCGACGTAGTTGCCGCGCAGCGACTCGCTTGCCGCGTACTCCGCGGCAAGCGGCGCGAACCCCTCGCGGTTCCAGCGGCGGTACAGCGGCTCGAATTCCTCCAGGATGGCGCGGAGCACCTCGGATTCCGGATCCGCCCCTTGCAAACGGCCCTCGTCGACGAGCGCCGACAGATACGCGGGGACGTTCTTGGCATCCCGCGCGGCTTCCCCGTCGATCGGCCCGTCAGGCGCGAACACGTTCACGCCGACGCCGACGCACACCGCCCCGCCGCGCGCCTCGGAGGAGATGCCGCAGAGTTTGAAGTAGCGGCGAGCCAACCCGAACGGCAGCGACATGCCCGCGGGCAGCTCGGAGGCGTCAGCGGAGACGACGATGTCGTTGGGCCACTTCACGCGCACGTTGTCGGAAAGCTCAGGATGGACGATGCGCGCGAGCGCGCGCCGCACCGCAAGCCCCGCCGTCAAAGCGAGCGTCGGCAGCTCCGCCGTCGGCGCGGAGGGGCGCAGCAGCATGCTGAAGTACAACCCCCCGACGGGGCTCATCCACGCGCGGCCCTGCCTGCCGTAGCCTCCCGTTTGGCATCGCGCGCGCACCACCAACCCTTCGGACTCCCCCTCGTCGATGGCGCGCTTCACCTCCACGTTGGTCGATTCGACCTCGTCGAGCACGCGGATGCGGAACACGGGGATCCTCCTTAGAGCCGGCGGGCCTTGCCCACCGAGACCTTCTCGTCGGTGACGGGCGTGCCGTCCGCCAGCACGAACCCGGGGCGCAGCTCCAGCAGCGGCTTGACCACGAAGTCGCGCTCGAGCGCGCGCGGATGCGGCAGCGTCAGCACGTCGTTGTCGATGACGTAGAGCTGGTAGTCGATTATGTCGAGATCGCAGGTGCGCGGCCCGTTGGGGATCTCGCGCACGCGTCCGAGGCTGTTCTCGATGGCGTGCAGGTAGTCGAGCAGCTCCTTGGGAGGCACGCCCGTGCGCAGGATGGCCACCGCGTTGACGAACGCGTCCTGATCCTCGTAGTAGGCGGGCTCGCTCTCGTAGAACCCGGAGATGTCGACGATCTGGGTGTCGGGAAGCGTGCAGAGCATGCTGATCGCCTGGTTGATGAGCGAGATCTTGCCCTCGCGCTCCTCGCCGGGCTCGGCGACCAAGGGAACGTTGCACCCCATCCCCAGCACGACCTCGGGACGCAGGTCCTCGAGCGCCTTCGCATGCTCCGCCACGTTGTGGACGCGCACCACGCTCGCGCCGAGCTCGCACGCCATCAGCGCCTCGGCGGCGGACGCCCGATCGCGCTCAGCGGGCTTGCCGATGCCGTAGGCGAACCCGATGAAGCTCTTGCGCGACAGGGCCGCCATCACGGGATAGCCCAGATGCACGATCTCCTGGAAGTTGCGCACCAGTTCGAGCGTCTGCTGCGGCGTCTTGCCGAACCCGGGGCCCGGGTCAACGCAGATGCGGTCGCGGGAGATGCCGGCTTCCTCAAGACGGGCGGCGCGGCTGCCCAGCCAATCGCGCACCTCGGCGACCACGTCGTCGTAGGCGGGGGCGTCCTGCATCGTCGCCGGCTCGCCCTGCATGTGCATGACCACCACGCCGCAATCGCTCGCGACCGCGACATCGACCATCGCGGGGTCGGAGAACCCGGACACGTCGTTGATGATGGCCGCGCCCGCCTCCAGGCACGCGCGGGCCACATCGGCATGGCGCGTGTCGATGCTGACGCAGATGCCCTCGGCGGCGAGCGCACGCACGACGTCGATCACGCGGGAAAGCTCCTCCTCGGGACTCACCGGCGCGGCGCCCGGCCTGGTTGACTCGCCCCCGACGTCGATGATGCGGGCGCCTTCGTCCACCATGCGGCGGGCGTGTGCGATCGCCTCATCGAATCCGTCGTGCTCTCCCCCGTCGGAGAACGAATCGGGCGTAACGTTCAAGATGCCCATCAGCGTGGGCATCTTGGTGTCGAATGAGAATCGGGAACAGCGCCACATCATCGCGCGTCGGACCCATCCTTTCCTTGAGGAGCGTTCTCGGCGTCTCCGCCAGCCGGCTGCGCGGTCTCGACGGGCTCGACCTGCGCGGGGATCACCTCAACGTCCGCCGGCGCCGGCGTCTGCGCCTGCTGCGCGGAGGCGGGCTGCTGGGGCTGTTGCTGCGCGGGACGTCCCTGCTGGGGCTGCTCGTCGGCAAGCTGGGAGAAGCGGCTCTCCAGATCATGGAGCAGTCCGGATCCCGAGCTGAGGATGTTGTTCTTCAGCAGCGGAGCCTCCTGCTGCTGGGCGGGCAGCTGAGCGCCGGCGCCCTGCTGCTCGCTCCAGTCGGGGCTCGCCAGCTGGGCGTCGCGGGCGCGCGCCTCGGCCTCCTCGCGCTCATGGCGGGCGATGATCTCGTCCTCGTGGTCGAGGTACTCGTTCCAGCGGTTGTCGAGCAGCGCCTGGCACGCCTCGCCTTCGACGGTCTCGCGCTCGAGCAGCACGCTTGCCATCAGGTCCATCTGATCGCGATGGGCGCTCAGGATCTCGTAGGCGCGGTCGTGGGCGTCCTTCATGATGCGCGCGACCTCGTCGTCGATGCGGCGCGCCGTCTCCTCGGAGTAGTCCTGGGTGTTGCCGTAATCGCGGCCCAGGAACACCTCGTGGTTGGGCTGGCCGAACACCTGCGCGCCCAGCTCGGAGCTCATGCCGTACTGGGTGACCATCGCGCGCGCCATCTTGGTCGCACGCTCCAGGTCGTTGCTCGCGCCGGTGGTGATGTCCTCGCAGAAGATCTCCTCGGCGACGCGGCCGCCCAAAAAGACCGCCAGCTGGTCGCGCATCTCGCGGACGGAGTTGAGCACCTTGTCCTCGTCGGGGATGGACAGCGTATAGCCCAGCGCGCGGCCGCGCGAGATGATCGAGATCTTGTGCACCGGATCGGCGTGCTCGAGCAGATGGCCGACGAGCGCATGGCCGCTCTCGTGGTAGGCGATGGTGCGCTTGGTGTGCTCGTCGAGCACGCGCCCCTTGCGCTCGGGGCCGGCGATGACGCGCTCCATCGACTCGTTGACCTCGCGCATCGTGATGATCTTCTTGCCCTTGCGCGCGGTGAGCAGGGCGCTCTCGTTCATCAGGTTGGCCAGGTCGGCGCCGGTGAAGCCCGGGGTCAGCTTGGCGATCGCCGCCAGGTCGACGTCGGAGCCCATCGGCTTGTCCTTGGAATGCACCTGCAGGATCTTCTCGCGGCCCTTCACGTCGGGGGTGTCCACCACGATCTGGCGGTCGAAGCGGCCCGGACGCAGCAGCGCGGGGTCGAGGATGTCGGCGCGGTTGGTCGCGGCGATCAGCACGACCGAGTCGTTGCTCTCGAAGCCGTCCATCTCGACGAGCAGCTGGTTGAGCGTCTGCTCGCGCTCGTCGTGGCCGCCGCCCAGGCCGGTGCCGCGCTGACGGCCCACGGCGTCGATCTCGTCGATGAAGATGATGGAGGGCGCCGCCTCCTTGGCGTCCTTGAACAGATCGCGCACGCGGCTCGCGCCGACGCCGACGAACATCTCGACGAAGTCGGAGCCCGAGATGCTGAAGAACGGCACGCCCGCCTCGCCGGCGACCGCGCGGGCGAGCAGCGTCTTGCCGGTACCCGGAGGGCCCACCAGCAGGCAGCCGCGCGGGATCTTGGCGCCCATCGACTGGTACTTGGCGGGGTTGGAGAGGAAGTCCTTGATCTCCTTCATCTCCTCGACGGCCTCGTCGACGCCGGCGACGTCGGCGAACTTGACGTCGGGGCGCTCCTCGAGCGTCTTCTTCGCCTTGTTCTTGCCGAAGCTCATCTGGGAGTTGTTCGCCTTCATCATCTGCGAGAAGAAGAAGAACAGCAGCGCGCCGATCAGGATGATGGGCAGAAGCGACGACAGGATGCTGACCCAGCCGCTGGGCAGCTGCACCTCGTACGGGATGTTGGGATGCTGCGCCATCAGGCTGTCGAGCGAGCCGACGTAGGTGGAGGTGTAGCGGTGCTCGGTGCCGAGCTCGGTCTCGTCGAGATCGGTGGTGACGACGCCGGCGGGCGCCTGGCCCGTCGCGGCGTCGCGCAGGGTCGCCATGCGGGCGTTCAGCGAGCTGAACGCGTCGTTGAACGCGTCGGACGCGGTGGATCCCGCCGTGATGGCGGGATAGTAGGTGCCCGACACGGTGTAGTCGCCGGCGCTGTAGACCACGCGGGTCACGCGCTCCTGGTCGACCGCCTGGACGAACTCGGACGTGATGAGCTTGTCGGTGGGCTGCTGGGCGCTGTTCTGCATGGAGAAGAACTGCTGCCCGACGAAGAACGCGACGAGCAGGAACAGCACCACCGAGATGATGGTGACGCGCGGGTTCGGCTGAAGGTCCTGCTTTTTGTTGTTCTGCTGTGACATAAACCTTGGTCTTTCCCTTTCCAACGACCCGGCAAAGGCGGCCCGGGCCACGCCGCAGCGGGATCATCGCGCCCGCCGCGCGCCGTCTGAGCGAGACGGGGACGCTACGAATACAGCTCCGGTTTCAAGATGCCGATGTAGGGCAGGTTGCGATACCGCTCGGCATAGTCGAGACCGTACCCCACGATGAACTCGTCGGGGCATTCGAACCCGACGTACCTGCAGTCGATGTCGGCTTGCGCCTCCGTCTTCTTGCGCAGAAGCGTCGCCACGGCGATGGAGGCGGGGTTGCGCGAGGAGAGGTTCTTGAGCAGGTACTTCAAGGTGAGTCCGGAATCGAGGATGTCCTCGGCGACGATGACGTGGCGCCCCTCGATCTCGGAGGTGAGGTCCTTGAGGATGCGCACGACGCCCGAGCTTTTCGCCCCGTTGCCGTACGACGAGATCGCCATGTAGTCCATCTCGATCGGAAGCTCGATCGCGCGCGCCAGATCCGCCATGAAGATGGCGGCTCCGCGCAGCACCGACACCAAGACGATGCCGTCCCCCGCCGCGGAGGCGTAATCCCGCGTGATGGCGGCTCCGATCTCGCCGACGCGGCGAGCCAGGTCCTCCTGGGTGAACAGCACTTCCTGGATGTCGTTATGCACGAACGCCTTCCTAACCGATCCGCCCGATGCGCTCCGTATGCCCTGCTTGGCGGCGGGCATGCGAAAGCGTTCGGGACTTGCCTCGAATTCGGCTAGTGTACCATTGCACCGCGCCCGGCAAGCTAACGAGACGGCAACGCCGGGGGAAGTGACACCGATTTTACATTTCGCATAAGGCGTCTGAGCAGGCGGGCGACGGCGCGCTGCCTCGACGGAGCTCCTGCGGGCAAAGGCGCCCGGCGGCTGGAGCCGGCGGAGTTCGGCGGGATCCCGCCGCCGATTCGCGCTAAATCGAGTCTGCCGGCTATCAAGCGGCATGCCTGTCATCTGGGGTTATATAGCATAATCCCAGATCAGAAAGCTTGACCTGGATGCGTGGTTTAGCGCGAATCCCTAGCGGGCCGCGGCGAGATCGGGGAACTCGCGCAGCAGGCGCGCGACGGGAAGGCCGATGACCGTGTCGCGATCGCCCTCGATGTGCTTGATGAGCTTGGCTCCTTCGCCCTGGGCGGCGTACGCTCCGGCCTTGTCGAACGACTCCCCCTGGCGCAGGTATTCGGCGATGCGCTCGTCTGAGAGCTCGTGGAACGTGACGTCGGCCGCGTCGGCGAACGTGCGGAATCCCAGCGACACCTGGCCCTCGGCGTTCGTCGCGATCATCCACACCGAAACGGCGGTGACCACCTGGTGGGTGTCGCCCGAGAGGGCGCGCAGCATGCGCTTGGCATCGGAGAGGTTGCGCGGCTTGCCGAAGATCTCGCGCTGGTGGACGACCATCGTGTCGGCGCCAAGCACGATGAGCATGCCGGCGAACTCGGGGTCTGCCAGGATCTCCTGCACGACGGCGCCCGCCTTGCGCTCGGCGAGCTTCTTGCACGCCTCGGGCGGGTCGGCGAGCAGGTCGGGCTCGAGCGTCTCGTCGACGTCGGCGGCGTGCACGGTGAAGCGGATGCCGGCGTCGGAGAGCAGCTGCCTGCGGCGCGGCGAGCCGCTGGCGAGGACGACTTTGAATGCGGGCGGCTGAGCGACGTCCGGAGACGCCGCGTCAGCCGCCTGGTTGGTGATGTTCTGTTCGTTTTCCATGGGCGGCATTGTAACGCACGCCCGACGAACGCGCTAATCGTCCGAATGCGGCACGCTGATGCCGACATTCGACGATCAGCGCGACTTGCCGCATGCCCCAACGGGGCAGATGACGCTACACCGCATCGGCGCGCAGCGCCTCCACCACGTTGGCGGCGTGGCTCTTGCGCAGGGCGAAGGCGACGCTGATCGCCAGCACGACGAGCACGAGCGCGACCGCCGCGCCGATATAGGCCCACGGCAGCGAGAAGCCGATGCCCTCGAACGCGATGCCGAGCGCCTGGTAGAGCAGCCACGCCACCGCGATCGCCAGCACCAGGCCGATCACCAGGCCGCGCAGCGCGTAGCTGGCGCATTCGCACACCAGCATCCGGGCGAACGCGCGATCCCCCATGCCCACCGATTTGAGCACCGCGAACTCGCGCATGCGCAGGATGATGCTGTTGGTGAGCGTGTTGAACACGTTGGCCACCGCGATGAGCGCCATGATGACCGTGAAGCATAGGATGAACACCTGGATGGTCTGCGCCGTGAGGCGGCTCGACTCCGCCTGCTCGTCGAGGTCGATCACGTTGACGGCGAGCTCGGGGAAGTCGCGCGCCAGCTCGCCCAAGCGTTCGGCCGTCTGGGCGGGATCGTCCGCCTCAAGCGCGACGTTGGCCCACGAATAGACGAAGGGGGTGCCCGCCTCGATGGCGCTTTGGGCGCGGGCGGTCTGCGCGTCGGTCGTCCCGACGTCGTCGCGCACCGGCGCACCGGATGCGGGATCGCGCGCTTCCCCATCTGCCGCAGCGCCCAGGATCGCGTCGGACATCAGCAGCACCGGGAGGTGGCGCGAGGCGGACATGACGTTGGCGACGTCGGGGGTGTCCGGGGCAAGCGCCACCACATCGATCACCGCTCTGCCGGCATCGTCGAGCGGGACGCGTTCGATCGCCGGCTCGCCCGCATCCACCGACTGCCGATCGAGGAGCCCCAGCGCCGCCGCGCCGTCGTCACCCTCGACCACGCCCAGGCTCGTATAGCACTCCGGCACGGTCGCGCCGAAGTAGGCGTCGATCGTCCCCGTCTGGGCGAAGGGGTCGACGTCGATGTACGCGGCTACCGACGACACCCCCTGGTAGGTGTCCAGCGCGATGGCGCGTGGATGGGACGGATCGCCATAGTCGAGCCCGCCCACGCCCAGCGAGTCCGCCAGCTGCGCGAACGACGCCTCATCCAGATAGAAGACGTCCGCCTGGCCGAAGTAATCCCCATCGGACGCGAGCGGCTGAGGGACCCAGTCCGCCGACGTCTGGTCGTGGGCATCCTGGATCGCCGTGCGCGCCGCATCGGTGAGCATGTCCGCGGGGATGCGCACCTCCATGCCGCCCTGGCGCACCGATCCGGAAAGGCGGACGCCGTCCAAACTTGCCGCCTCGTCCGCCAGACGCTCGAACGCCTGTGACTGCAGGTGCAGGTCGCTGTTCTGGATGTCCGACGCGCTCGCCATCAGCGTCACGTCCGCCTCCGACGATGCGCCCGCCGCACTGCCGGCGCGGTTGGCGATGGGATCCATCGTCACCGCCACGGCCCCCGCCGTCACCACCAGCACCACGCTCACCGCGAGCGACATGACGACGATGCGCCCGCGCGCGCTCTGCCGCGAGAGGTTGCGATGCGCGATGATGCCCGGCACGTCGGCGACAAGGCCCCACAGGCCGCCGTCGGAGCGTTTGGAGAACGGAGCGGCGGACGCCGCCGATGTGCGCGCCCCGCGCGCCGCCTTGCGCTGCGCCCGCTTGGACAGACGGACATCCTGCACCTGCCGGATGGCGTCGACCGCCGACACGCGTCCGGCGCGCAGCGCGGGGATCCACGCGCTCACCAGCAGCGTGACCAGCGACAGAGCCGCGGAGATGGCAAGCGATGCGGGCTCGACCGCCAATGCCAGACCCTCGTCCACGCCGAGCAGCGCCGAGAAGCCGGCCCCTGTGAGCTGCAGCACCGCCGCCGTGCCGCCGATGCCCAAAAGGATTCCGCAGGGGATGCCGACGGCGCCGAGCATCAACGCCTCGACCAGCACCGATCGCCGCAGCTGGCGCTTGGAGGCGCCGAGCGACGCGAGCAGCCCGAACTGGCGCGTGCGCTCCGCCACCGAGATCGAGAACGAGTTGTAGATGAGCGACACCGAGGCGACCGCGACCACGAGCGCAAGGATCCCCGCCATCGCGGTGAGCGAATCCTGAAGGAGGCTGCCGTTGGATATCCCCTGGTAGCGCGTCAGATTGCCATGGGCATACACCACCATGTCGCCGTAGTACAGGCCGGTTCCCTCATAGGGCAGGCCGCTCACGAACCCGGTTATCTCGTCAAGGCTGCCAAAGCCCTGGGTCGCAGCCCAAACGTCGGTGTAGCAGCCGGTCAGGGCGTCGTCGGCGCCCATCTGCCCTCCCGACACCATCTCGACGCCGCCCGGCGCGGTGATCGCCAAGGAAACCCCGTCGCTCGATGCGACGAAGTCGTTGCCCGTGTAATGCGCGCCCGAATCGTTGTAGAAGCCCACGACAGAGAACTCCAGTTGCTCGCGAGCGGCAAGGAGCATCGCCCCGCCTTCGTATTTGTCAGCTGCACGAGGCTCCTCGGACGCCGCCGAGCCGCCGTAGCCCTCGATCGGCGCGCCCTGGGCATCGACCACTGCGCCGCCGGCAAGAATCTCCTGCACGGCGTTCAGGGTGGAGGCGATGCTGCCCCGATCGGGATCGGCGGGAACGTAGCGGCAGACATCGAGCACGATCGAGCCGCCCAATGCAAGCGCGCCGTCGGTCGTGATGCCGCCGTCGCCATCACCGCCGTCCTCGCCACCCAGCGTCGTTCCGCGCAGGCGCTCGGGCAGCATGACCTCGCCCGATGCTTCGGGCGCGCGGCCCTCCGTCACCTCGGGCAGGCAGGTGATCCCCGCGCCATCGCGTTCGACCTGGCCCTTCGCCGCCTCGGGGAGCGATTTGACGATGAGGCCGGAGCCCAGCGTCTCGCTCTCCCGCTCCGAATACCACGCGATGCCGCCGTCATGGGATACGGCGGCGTCGGTGATGTTGCCGCTTTGCTCCATCGCGTCGATCGTCTCGTCCGCCGCGCCCTGGACATACACCTGCCACCAGCCCTCCGTGGCGATGGTGCGCTGGTAGAGACCTTGCTGGAGGCTGGCGACCGTCGTCCATATGGCGGTGATCAACGCGACCGACAGCGCGATGCCGATGATCGACACCACGGTGCGCATGCGGTTCTTGGCGAGCGACCGCCGCGTGAAGGAGGTCATGACGCTCATCGCCGGATCCTCTCGTCGCGGGCAATGCGGCCGTCCTCTATGGCGATGATGCGATCGGCGGTGGCGGCGATGTCCTCGTCATGGGTGATCACCACCAGCGTCTGGCCCATCTCCTTGTTGGACGCGCGCAGAAGAGCCATGATCTCGTGGCTGTTGCGCGAGTCGAGGTTGCCGGTGGGCTCGTCGGCGAGCACGACCGACGGCGCGTTCATGAGGGCGCGGCCGATGGCGGCGCGCTGCTGCTGGCCGCCGGAAAGCTGGTTGGGCAGCGCGCCCTCGCGGCCCTCCAGTCCCAGCGTGCGCAGCAGGGTCGCCAGACGCTCGCGGTTCACCGGGCGCCCGTCGAGCGCCACGGGGAGCGTGATGTTCTCCACGACGTTGAGCACGGGGATGAGGTTGTAGAACTGGTACACCAGCCCCACCTCGCGGCGACGGAACACCGCCAGCTGCTCGTCGGAGCGCGCATAGATGTCCTCGCCGTTCAGGCGCACTGTGCCCGAAGTGGGGCGGTCCACGCCGCCCATCAGATGCAGCAGCGTCGATTTGCCCGATCCGGACGAGCCGACGATGGCGCAGAACTCGCCCTCCGCAACGGAGAACGACACGTCGTCGAGCGCGCGCGTCGCCGTTGCGCCCTTGCCGTAGACCTTGGTGAGATGATCGACCGAAAGGATGTCCATGGCATCCGCCTTTCCCTGGATCGAAGGAGGTTGCGCCACAAAGCACGCCCTCCGCAGAAAGCCCTCGCAGGTGCGCCGTCGCGCGGATGGCGCAGCCCCGCACCTTCAGTATGGCAAGGCGCCCTTACCGCCCTCTGCCGCGCACCTTACGATCCCGTAATGAGAGATGCCCTCCGCCCTTTTCCCGCTCACGCAGGGGAAAAGGGACGGAGGATGCCTCTCATTCACACGTTCATCTTGGGGAACGCGATCTCGAAGCAGGCGCCGCCTTCGGGCAGGTTGCGGACGCGAAGCGAACCTCCCTGCGCGCTCACGAGCGCCTGGGCAAGGGAGAGGCCGATACCGAACCCCTTGGGCTCGACCGACCCGTTGCGAGCACCGGCGCTTTCGCCCTCTGCCCGCCCCTCGGCGTCCGATCGGCCGCGATAGAAGCGCTCGAACACATGGGGCAGATCCTCGGCGGCGATGCCGGGGCCGTCGTCGCTGATGCGGATGCGCGTCGACAGGGCGTCCTCCTTTGCCTCGATGCGCACGGTTCCGCCCTCCCCCGTCGCCTCGGCGCAGTTCTTCACGATGTTTTCCAACGCTTCCGCCGTCCATGCCGCATCGCCTTCGAACTTCGCGTCGCCCACGTCCATCGACCAGGCGACGCCTTGCACGTCAAGCGGCAGCTCCAGCGGCGCTAGGGCGCGTGCCGCCACATCCGCCACGCGGACGGGCCGGCTCTCGAACGACATCACGCCCGCATCGATCCGCGCCAGCTTGAGCAGGGCGGTCACCAGCCACGACACGCGCTCCACCATGCCCTCCAGCTCGCGCAGGGCGCTGAGGCGGGCTCGCTCGTCCGCGGCGCGTTCCGCCACGGGAACCAAAAGCGACATGGCGGTGAGCGGCGTGCGGATCTGATGCGAGATGTCGGCGAGCGCGTCGGCGAGCGCCGTCTTCTCGGCCTTGAGCTGCTCCGAAGTTCGAGCAAGCCGCGCAACCATCTTGGAAACCTCGCTGCGCAGGATGGCGACGTCGCCTTCGCGGCAATCCGCGAACGTCACGCGCCGCCCGCTGTGCAGCACCTCGTCCATCTCGGCGGCGAGGCACGCGATCTCACGATAGCGCCGCCACGAGAACGCGGCGAACAAGACACAGCACACGATCCCGACGGCAGCGGCCCATGCGGCGGAGACCGCACCCGCCACGATCCCTGCGGCTACGGAGAGCGCTGCCGCGGCAAGCGCCATCACCGCAAGCTGCAGCGCGAACAGGCGGTTGCGGAAAAGCCCGCCCATCGTCGAGAAGCCCGTCGGAATCGCCGCCGCAAAGCTCGGCGTCGTTTCAGCCATCATAGATGATCCTTCCTCGAATAGCGAAAAACGGGGGCAGTCGCTTTTCACGTCGCACCAGCGTGAGAAAAGGGGACAGTCACTTCTTCTCATTTCCTCGAAAATGAGAAGAAGTGACTGTCCCCTTTTCTCATTCGCCGGCTTTGTAGCCCATGCCGCGTACTGTCGTGATGATCTCCGGGGCGGACGGGTCGTCCTCGATCTTCTCGCGCAGGCGGCGGATGTACACGTTGAGGGCGTTGTCGCTGACGAACTCGCCGGCATCGTCCCAGATGACGTTGCGCAGCGCATCGCGCGTGACCAATCTGCCCGCATGCTGCGCGAAATGGAGGAGCAGACGGTATTCCAAGGCGGACAGATCCAGCTCGACGCCCTTTTTACGCGCCGTCGCCGCGCCCAGGTCGATCTCGACCGGGCCCAGGTGAAGCTTCTGCGTCGCCACGCCCGTACGACGCAATGCCGCCTTGATGCGCGAGAGCAGCTCGCGCACGCGGAACGGCTTCGCCACGTAGTCGACCGCTCCCATGTCCAGCCCCATCACCGTGCTGTACTCGTCATCGGAGGCCGTGAGGAAGATGACGGGCATCCCCGGAGCCGCGTCGCGCGCCGCCGCGCATACGGCGAACCCCGTTCCCTGCGCAAGCGTCACATCGAGCAGCGCGAGGTCGAAGCGGTCGCGTTCGAGCAGGCGGATCGCGTCGTCTTGTCGGGCGGCGTCGACGACCTCGTAGCCCTCCGCACGGAGCAGCTCCGAGAGCGCCCTCACGATCGAGGCATCATCTTCGACAAGCAGAATGCGCATGAGCCCTCCGTTCCGCCCGGCATTTCGTCCAGTATATGCCAGCCCGCCTCGCCCCCCGCCTTACGGTTCCGTAATATCGAACGGCAATCGTCGTCAGCGGAGGTCGGCTTCGAACGCCTCGGAGACCCAGACGCTAGAAGCCATAGGATTCCTTTATCGCCGTCCGAGCCCCGCCCGCTGCCCGTCAGCCGCCCTATGCTATTCTGAGGGGGATTTCGCCGCCATCCCGTGCGCGCCGCGCGAAAGGAGCCACCATGAAGCTGCTTGTCATCGGAAGCAAGGCCCGCGTCGAGAAGTACCTGCCAGACCTCCCCATCACCCGCGAGGTGGAGACGGTCGTCGTCGAGCGTGGCGCCTCCGACGACGAGATCCTGGACGCCGCCTCCGACGCCGACTTCATCATGGCCGACGCCATATCCCCCGTCAGCGCCCGCCTGATCGAGAGCATGCCCAACCTCAAGCTCATCCATTCGGAAGGGGTCGCGTACAACGCCATCGACCTGGACGCCGCGCGCGCCCGGAGTGTCCTCGTCTGCAACAACGCCGGTGCGAACGCCGTCGGCGTCGCGGAGCAGACCGTCCTGCTCATGCTCGCCTGCCTGCGCGATGCGGTTAATGCGGATGCGGCGGTGCGCGGCGGACGGCAAATCCAGACCAAAGAGCGCATGATGCTCGAAGGCATCCGCGAGCTGGGCGACTGCCGCATCGGCCTCATCGGCTTCGGCGCAATCGCCCGCGAGACGGCGCGTCACCTCTCAGGTTGGGGGTGCGAGATGCTCTACAACAAGCGGCATCGGCTTTCCACTGAGGAGGAGCGCGCGCTAAACGTGCGCTTTGCCAGCGTGGACGAGATCGCGGACACCTGCGACATCGTGAGCATCCACACGCCGGTCACCGCCGAGACGCGCAACATGGTCGACGCCGCGTTCCTCACGCGCATGAAGCCCGACGCCATCCTCATCAACACGGCGCGCGGAGAGATCGTCGACACCCGAGCGCTCGCTGACGCGCTCGAGGCGGGAACCATCGCCGCCGCCGGTCTGGACACCGCGGCCCCCGAGCCGGTGCAGCCGGACAACCCCCTGCTGAACCTGAGCGAGCAGGCGTCGCGACGCATCGTGTTCTCACCGCATATCGGCGGCACGACCGACGGGTTCTTCCGCCGCGCGCACCGCACCATCTGGGAGAACATCGCCCGCGTGGTCGCTGGCGAGGAGCCGATCAACATCGTCTCGTAGCTGCGGACGAGAAAAGGGACGGGTGATTTTTCTCATCCCCGCTTGCGGCGGACGCGGAAGGCGGACATAGGCTCGATGCGCACGCCGCGCTTGTTAGCGCTGACGGCAAGGTTTCCCTGGATGTTGGCCACATAGCCGCCGAGCGGCGCGCCGATGCCGGAAAGGGGATCCTCCGAGCCGCCTTCGCCGCCGAACCCTGCGAGAACCGCCTCGACCGACGCCGCCTCGATGCGGGCGTCGACGCCGAGCATACGCTGGAGAACCTGCGCCGCCGCACGGCGCGCCAGCGGACGCGGAGCATCGCCGAACGCAGGAAGAAGGACGCAGCCCTCCGATGCCGATCCGGCTCCCCCGCGTTCGGCGTCCGAAGGATCGCCGTCCCCCTGCGCGGAGGCTTCTGCCGTGCATCCACCCCCCGAAATCCACTCGACCGAACTTTCGATCAACGCGTCGGCCTGCGCCTGGAGCATGTCGTCCTCGTCCGCGATCAGGTTCATCGTGCGTGTGAGCGTCGCCAGCAGGTGCGGGTTGCGCTCCTTGGCGCGCGGGACGATCTCATGGCGCACGAACGCACGGAACCGGTCGGTGTGGGCGTTGGTCGCATCCTCGCGCCAGAGCGCGCCGGACTCGTCGCGCACGACGGGAAGCCCGGCATCGGCGCGTTCGCGCAGGCAGTCGCGCAGCTCGTCCCGACCCGTTTCCAACAGGGGACGGCACACGCGCCCGTTGCGATAGCGCATCGCGCGGAATCCGCCGGGGCCGGTGCCCACGATGGATCGCATGTAGAAGCTCTCGACGCGATCGTCGGCGGTGTGCGCCGTGAAGATGCGCCCCTCGGCGACGGGCATGGCGGCGCGGCGGCACAGTTCGGCGAGCGCCTCGTCGGCGGCGCGGTAGCGTTCGCGCCGTGCGACCGCCTCGACGTTGCCGCCCTCCTCCGCTGCGAGGGCTCCCACGTCGACGGGGCGCGCAAACAGCGGGATCTCCAGAAGCGCGGCCTGCTGGCGCACGAACTCCTCGTCAGCATCGGCGTCGGCACCGCGCAGGCGGTGGTTCACATGCAGGATCCCAAGCGGTCCGAGCGCACCGCGCGCGTGCAGATCGGCGGCCAGGTACGCCAGCACCGTGGAGTCGGATCCCCCCGACACCATCAGCAGCACCGGCGTCCGCGGACCCGCAAGCCCCCACTCGGCGATGCAGCGCTCCATGCTTTCCGAAACCCTCACGCGCGTCCTTTCCTCAAACACAACCGAAGGTGACAGGGGACGGCCCCCTGTCACATCCAATACCCCCACGTGCCCCCTCTTTCAAAGACACGGCGGCAAGACGCCCCTCTGCATTATCCAAAGGTGACAGAAGGAACGTCCCCTGTCACGTTATGCGAACAGCGGCGTCGACAGGTAGCGCTCGCCGGTGTCGACGGCGAAGGTGACGATGGTCGCACCGCGCGCCTCGGGATGCTCGGCGACCAGCTTGCGCACGCCCGCGACGTTGGCGCCCGACGAGATGCCCACCAGCAGGCCCTCGCGCTGCGCCATCAGACGCGCCTCCGCGTATGCATCCTCAGTGGGAATGGCGAGCGCTCCGTCGAGCACGTCGAGATCGAGGGCGGCGGGCACGAAGTTGGCGCCGATTCCCTGGATGCCATGCGACGACGGCGTGATCGGCTCGCCCGCGAGCGTCTGCCCGATGATGGGGCTCTCCGCCGGCTCGACCGCGTAGAAGCGCGTCGGTGCGCCGGCTTTGCGCAGGTGGTGCGCCGTGCCGGAGATGGTGCCGCCCGTCCCCGCCCCGGCGATCACGAAGTCGGGGAAGCGACCCAGCTGCTCGACGATTTCGGGCCCGGTGGTCAGCTCGTGCGCGAGCGGATTGTCGGGATTGCCGAACTGATCGGGGATCCACGCATCGGGCGACTCCGCCGCGATCCGCTCCGCCTCGGCGACCGCGCCCGCCATGCCCTCGGCCGCCGGCGTCAGCACAAGCCGTGCGCCATAGGCGGCAAGCAGCATCCGTCGCTCGCGGCTCATCGATTCGGGCATCGTCAGGACGACCTCGTATCCGCGCGCCGCCCCGATCATCGCGAGCGCCACACCGGTGTTTCCGCTGGTGGGCTCCACGATGAGCGTTTTGCCGGGAGTGATGTCGCCGCGCTCCTCGGCACGGTCGACCATGCTGCGCGCCGCCCGATCCTTGATCGACCCGCCCGGATTGCCCGCCTCATACTTGACGAACACCTCCGCCCCGATCTCCCCAGACAACGCGTCCAACCGCACCAAGGGCGTACCCCCCACGATGCGAGAAACCTCATCAGCCATAACTCAACCTTTCAAACAGTTGTTGCGAGATACGATCCTATCTGCGTCTTGGAGGGGCGGGGCTCGCGCGCAGTATCCGCAGCGCCTTAAACGCGATCGAAGATCGCGTTATTCAAAGCGCGAGGACCTGTTTGAGCACGAACCCCGCCCCTCCAAGACGCCCCGGAAGACTCCCAGCTCATCATCTCGCCAACAACGCCACCGTCTCCACATGATCCGTATGCGGAAACATATCCACCGGCTGCACGATGCGCACCGCATACCCGCGATCACGCAGCAGCCGGCAATCGCGCACCTGCGTCTCGGGATTGCACGAGATGTACACCACGCGCGTCGGCGCCAGCTCCGCCAGCGCGTCGATGAACTCCATGCTCGACCCCGCACGCGGCGGATCCATCAGCACCACGTCGGCACGCTCCCCGTCGGCGGCGAGCCGGCGCATGAACTCACCTGCGTCCGCAGCGACGAACCGCGCGTTCTCGACGCCGTTGTGCCGCGCGTTCTGACGGGCGTCGCGGATGGCGCTTTCCACGCTGTCGACGCCGACGACCTCGCCCGCGCCGCGCGCCGCCGCCACCAGGCCGATCGTCCCCGTGCCGCAATACGCGTCGATGGCGCGCTCGCCTCCCGACAGAGCCGCCAGATCGATCGCGGTGTTGTACAAAACTTCGGTTTGCACGGCGTTAACTTGGTAGAACGACTGCGACGAGATGAGGAAGCTCAGCCCGCACAGCTTGTCCAGGATGAATCCGGGGCCGTACAGGCGCTGCTCGCGCTCGCCTAAGATGACGTTGGTCTGGCGCGTGTTCACGTTCTGGACGACCGTCGTGATGAAGGGGCAGCGCTTGACAAGCTCGCGGCAGAACGCGCGCGAGGCGGGAAACTCCGCGCCGTTGGTCACGAGCGTCACCAGCACCTCGCCGCTCGTATGTCCCACGCGCACGACCGCGTGGCGCAAAAAGCCCGTGCCGGCGTCCTCGTTGTAGGGCTGGATGCCGAACTTGGGCATGAGCTGGCGGATCGTCAGGATCGCGCGCTTGGCCTGCTCGTTCTCGACCAGGCACTCGTCGGTGGCGACGATGCGGTGCGTTCCCGCGGCGTACATGCCGCACAGGATCTCGTAGCGCGGCCCGCCCTTGCGCTGGCGCGACCCCGCGCCCCGCTCGGAGCGCCCGTCCTTGCCGAAGCGGCCGCCCCTGCCGGAGCCGCCCTTGCCGCGCGGCGCATCGCCGAGCCGCCTGCCCTGCGCGTAGGGCGAGATAACCTTGTTGCGGTAATGGTAGGGATGCTCCATCCCCAGGATCGACCGCACCTCCACGCCGTCGAATTCCGCGAACAGCTCCCGCATGCGCTCATCCTTGCGCGCGAGCTGCGCCTCGTAGGGCTCGTTCACGTGCTGGCAGGCACCGCATTCGCGTGCGTGGGGGCAGTGCGGGTTGGAAGTCATGTCATCGCTTTCTCGAAGGCCCGGCAAGGCTCGCGTTCCGCCTCCGGATTACGACGCATCGGCGAAACCTCGCCCCTTGAACCGGGCAACGTTTTCCGCCCTAGTATAAACGCAGCTCGCGCGCCGCGCTCCGCTTCGCCGAACGCTGCACCAGCCCTCCACGCTTTGGAAACGGCGGGGCAACGGTTCTCGGGAGGATTCGTGCGAGGACGAATGCGCATGCTAAGGTGGATCCGCAAACTCAACCGCCCGGCAGACGCGATGAGCGGGGCCGCCGGCATGGCGCACCCCCGCGCCGCCCGCCGGGCACCCTTTTCTTTCGTGAGGATCCGCTATGAACTTCATCATCCGCTGGCTCGTCACCGCCATCGCCGTCGGCGCAGCCGTGTGGCTGATCCCCGGCATCGAGGTGCTCGGCACCGAAGCGTGGGTCGCGGTCGCGCTGGTCGGCCTGATCCTGTCGCTCATCAACATCAGCATCAAGCCCATCGCACAAGCGCTCAGCCTGCCCATCACGTGCCTGACGCTGGGAATCTTCTACCTGGTGGTGAACACCGCCATGCTCTACCTGGCCGCATGGGTCGCCGAGGGGATCTTCAACGTCTACCTGCACATCGCCAGCTTCGGCAGCGCGTTCGTCGCAGCCATCGTCGTGAGCATCGTCTCAGCGATCGTCAACTCGCTCATCGGCAACGAGAACACACGCTAGCGCGCCCGCCATCCCCAAAGCAAAACCTCCCCGACCGCCGCGCCGAAAGCGAAGCGGACCGGGGAGGTTTCATTTGCGGCGCATGCAGCGCAGATCAGCGATTCGCATCCACCGGCCTACAGCGCCAAGCGGTAGATCGCACGGGCGTCGTCCATCGTGAGCTTCTTGAAGCTGCCGAACGTCTCGCCCTTGTTGGCGCGCAGCGTGGGGATCATCCGCTCGATGTCGTCCTCGCAAACGTCCAGCTCCTCCAGCGTGGTGGGCATGCCCAGCGACGCGAAGAACGAGCGCGTCTCGTCGATCGCCGACAGCGCGTCGGCGTCCGCATCGCCCGTCGTCGCCAGGCCGAACACCTCGCGGCCGTACTGGGCGAACCGCGCAGGGTTCTCCCGATAGACGTACTCCATCCAAGCAGGGAACATCACCGCCAGGCCCGCGCCGTGGGTGATGGCGGGGTTGAGCGCCGACAGCTCGTGCTCCAGCCCGTGCGTCGCCCAGTCCTCGTGGCGGCCGCAGCCGGCATAGCCCTGGTGGCACAGCATGCCCGCCCACATGATGTTGGCGCGCGCGTCGTAGTTCTCGGGCTCGGTCAGCACGCGCGGCGCCTCGGCGCGCACCGTCTTCATCAACGACAGGTTGAGGTTGTCGGTGACGGGGACGGCGCCCAGATCGTCGAAGAAGCGCTCGAGCAGATGCGCGAACATGTCGGTGATGCCCGCCGCCGTCTGGTACTCCGGCAGCGTGAACGTGAGCTCGGGATTCAAAAACGCCAGCTTGGGGCGCTGCGCGTCGTTGCCGTAGCCGGTCTTCATTCCCAACTCGTCGTTGCTGATGACGGTGTTCTTGGAGGCCTCGCTGCCCGCTGCGGGGATGGTGAGCACCACGGCGATGGGAAGCACGTCGGGGTTGGGGCGCTTGGTGACGAACAGCTCCCACACATCCTCCTCGATGCACGCGCCGTTGGCGATCGCCTTGGCCGAGTCGATGACGCTGCCGCCGCCCACGGCGAGGATCCAGTCGACGCCCTGCTCCTTGCACAGCGCAACGCCCTCGCGCACCAGGCCGATCTCGGGATTGGGGCGCACGCCGCCCAGCTCGACATGCTCGACGCCCGCCGCGTCCAACGACGCCTTCACGCGGTCGATGAGCCCGCTTTTGACCGCGCTGGAGCCGCCGAAATGCAGCAGCACCCGCTTCGCGCCGCGCTCGACGAGCTTGGCGCCCACCTTCTCCTCGGCGCCGCGGCCGAACACGAAATGGGTCGGCGAAACGAATTCGAAGTTCTCCATGGTGCGCATCCTTCCCGATCACCCGATACGATTTGGCTTCCCAAAGTATAGTGGCACGGCAGCTTTCCCGCATGCGCTCCGGCGAAAAAGGGCGTTCCGGTTCGCGCCGCGCGAAGCCGTCGAAAGCGGCCCGACGTGCCGCCCGCTCCCCCGCAGCGCCGTTTCGCACGGCGCATCGTAAAGATTGCGCAACAACGGGAAAGGCGCTTCACCCCGCTGTAGTACAATTAACGCCACCGTTTGCTCCGCACTACGAAAGGACGCATCATGCAAACATCCCATGCGAGAACGATCCGCGGCCTGAGCATCGCCGTCGTCATCCTGTCCATCCTGAGCATCCTCGGACTGCTCTTCAGCCTCGCCTTCATCGGAGTGGGCGGCGCCGCCCTCGGTAATGAGGAGGTGCGCGGCGCGGCGAGCTACTCGCTGTCCATGGATCCCGACTCCGCCTACACCATGGAGCAGCTCGGCATCACCGAGGACGACGCGTTCGGCATGCTCGGCATCCTGCTGGGCCTTGGCGCCGTGTACGTCTTCTGGGGCATCATCTGCTCCATCGTCACGCTCATCGCCGGCATCATCGGCGTGCGCAACTACGACAAGACCGCCAAGCTCGGAAAGGTGTTCGGCTGGTCGATCGCCGGCGCCGTCATGGCGTTTCTGTACGGCAACATCATCACCTTGGTGCTGCTGATCATCGCCGCCGTGTGCGCGAGCAAGGATCGCAAGGCCTCGACCGCCATCCCCTACGGCCAGCCCGCCTCCTACTACAGCGCACCGCAGCCCTATGCAGCCCCGCAGCCGCCGTACGGCGCTCCTCAGCAGCCGCAGCAGCCTTACGCCGCGCCCCAGCAGCAGCCCCAGCAGCCCGCCGAGGCGCCCGCCCAGGACGGCCAGCAGCAACAGCAGTAAGCGCCCGTGACAGCCCCGAAACGAGAAAAGCCCTGCGAGCTCGAACTCGCAGGGCTTTTTCATGTCCTGTGCCCGCCGCGATCGGACGGGGCGGCCGGCGGATGCTACGCGTTCGCCAGCGGGGACGGCGTGGCGTAGGTGCGGGAAGCGCACTCCTGATCCAGGTCGTAGAGCGCCTTGGCGTCGGAGCCGAACAGCTTCATGCGCGTGACCATGGTGTCGGCGGTGTCCTCCTCCTCCATCTGCTCCTCGATGAACCAGTCGAGGAACTTCATGGTGCGGTAGTCCTTGGCGTCGTGCGCCGCCGCGTAGATGTCGTTGATGAGGCTGGTCACGTACTTCTCATGCTCCAGCGCCGCCTCGAGCGGCTCGATGTGCGCGGAGAACTCCTTGTCGGGCTGGTCGATGGCGAGCAGCTTCACCTTGCAGCCGTTGTCGTGCAGATAGTTGCGGAAGATCAGCGCATGGTCGCGCTCCTCCTGCGCCTGGATCTCGTACCAGTTGGCGAAGCCCTCCAGACCCTCCTCCTCGTAGTAGTCCGCGAAGGACAGGTAGAGGTAGGCGGAGTAGAGCTCCTTGTTGATCTGGTCGTTGAGCAGTTCGTAGACTTTGGCGTCCATGGACGTCTCCTTCCGAGCGTGGTTGCCTTTCGCGTTAATGATAGTCCATCCCAATAAGCATGCCCCGGGCACGCGGAAGGGAGCGGAGGATCACCACAAGCCCGCCTCAAAGCGACTCGCCCGCGCGGCGCTACTCGCCCGTCTGCAGCAGCTCGTGGGCCATGGCCTCCTGTCGCGACACGCCGTCCTTCATGAGAAGCGTCACGCGCGTGCCCTCGCCCAGCTGGCTTTCCACCTTCATGTCCGACCCCGGGCCGAAGTAGCCGATGACGCGGTCGTGCACGTTCTTCGCCGCGATGCCCATGCCCTGGCCCGATGCGGGATGCAGGATGTTCTCGCGCGCCTCCTCGGTCATGCCCACGCCGTCGTCGGCGACCCCGATGACGATGTCGTCGCCCTCGATGCGCCCGAACACGGTGATGATGAGCTTGCCCTCGGCGGGCATGGCGTGGCGCACCGCGTTCTCGACCAGCGGCTGGATGAGGAACGGCGGCACCAGCATCTGCCCCACGCGCTCGTCGATGTCCTCGCGCAGCTCGACGCGGTCGGCGCCGAAGCGCGCGATCTCGAACGTGAAGTAGCGGCGGGTCTGCTCCATCTCGCGCTCGAACAGGATCAGATCGGCCGAATCCTCCAGCGTGCGGCGGTAGAACACGGCGAACTCGCGCAGCAGCACGCGCGCGCGCGGCGGATCGGTGCGCACCAGCGAGGCGATGGTGTTGATCGTGTTGAACAGGAAATGGGGGTTGATCTGGCTTTGGAGCGCCTTGAGCTCCATGCTCGCCGCCAGCTTCTTCTGCTCTTCCAGAGCCGCCGCCGCCATCTGGGTGGACAGCAGGCGCCCGAAGCCCTCGGCGATCGACTTCTGCGTCTCGCTGATGTCGCGCGCGTGGCGGTAGTAGAACTTGAGCGTGCCCAGGATGTCGTCGCCCACCACGAGCGGCACGATGATCGCGCCCTGGATGGTGGAGCCGGGCTGGAACCCGATCTCCTCGGACGAGCGCAGGATGCGCATGACGCCGTCGGCGATGGTGGCGTGCGTGGCGTGCGTGCGGATGATGCTGCCGGAGGGGTTCTCCGCCTCCAGGAATCCCGCGTACCCCAGGATGCTCTCGCGGTCCGTGATCGCCACCGCGATGCCGGCGGTCGACGGGAGCAGCAGCGTGCAGATGGTCTGGGCCGCCTCGCTCGTCATGCCGTTCTTCATGCAGTCGAGCGTCTGGCTCGCCAAGCGCAGCATCGAGTCGGACTGGCGCGCGCGGACCGAGTCGGGGTCCATGACCAGCCGGATGACCATCACCAGCGACAGCGTGAACACGACGCCCGCGATCGCCATGACGACGATGTTGTACTGCGGCGTCGCAAGCGTCCACACCAGCACCATGCCCGAAAGCACCACCAGCGTGAACATGAGCATTTCCAGATTGAAAAAGCGCGGCATCGCCGAACGTTCCGATGTCGTCCTGGCCTCCACTTCCATGATGCCCCCTTTTGCGTCGGATCTCACCCGCACGGCAGGCGTTTAAGGCGCACGACGGGACGCCACGCTCATCTACGTGTGGGAATGAGAGGATTTTACCCCAGAACGCCGAACTCGTTAAGGAACAGCACGATGGCGGCGACGATGAGGAACCCGCCGAATATGAAGCGCAGCGCGCGCTCGGGAACGCGCTTCACCAGCATCGCGCCGAGGACCGCGCCGGGGATGGAGCCGATCGCGACGCTGAGGCCCACCACGTAGTCGATGTTGCCGGCGACGCCGTTCTCGATCGTGCCGGGGATGGCGAGAATGAGGATGGCGATGAGGGACGTGCCCGACGCCAGCTTCATCGGGATATGGATCAACGACAGCATAAGCGGCACCATGATGAACCCGCCGCCCACGCCGACGTATCCCGACATCAACCCCGCACCCAACCCGATTGCCGCGCCGATGAGCAGCTGCTTGCGGGAAAGCCCGGGAACGGAGGGAGCGTCTTCATCGCGATCCCCCGTCACAACGCCCTCCGCTGCCGCGCCCGGGGATGAAGGGGTCGTCTGCGCACTGATTATTTTGTCTTCTGATCGCAGCAGCGCAGCGCACGAAGCCGAAGGCTGAGCAGCGGAGCGGCGATCCCCGGAATCCCCGGGCGCGGCAGCGGAGGGCCCGGAGGACTCGCGTTTCGATTCGGCCGTCTTGCGTTTCGAAGGCGCCTTGACCGCCTTGCGCAGCATGTTGACCGCGGAGTAGCCGATGATCAGCGCGGCGGCGAGCATCACCAACCACGCCGGCGACAGGCTCGCCAGCCACACGCCCACCGGCGAGGTGAGCGCCCCGCCCAGGCCCATCGCAAGGCCCAGCGCCGGAACGCACGTCTTGCCTTTGATGTGGGAAACCGCCCCCGAGATGGAGGTGGGGATGATGGTGAACAGCGAGGTCGCCGTCGACATGAGCGGGCTGAGCCCGAACGCCAGGCGGAACACCGGAACCATGATGGTGCCGCCGCCGATGCCCAGAAGCCCCGACAGGATGCCGATGAAGACGCCGACGAGCACCGGCAGCCCGAATGCCGCAAGCAGGTCCATCAACTACTCATCCGCCAGATTGAGCTGGATCTCGGCCGTCGCGCCCGGATCGATCCCCGCGCCTTCCTGCGCGGCGAGGCGACCCTCCTCGCGCGGTGCCTCGACCTCGGCATAGCGCTGCGTCACCGACTGGACGAGCGCGGCGCGCAGCACCTGGTCGCCGTCGAGGCGCGCCATGAGCTCGGGCCATACGAACTGGAACTCGAAGTATTTGGAGCAGTTGCGCTCGGCGTAGGTCCCCGCCTCGCCCGTCGCGGCCTTGGCGGCTTTGCGGTAGGCCTTCTTGTCGGGACGGCCGAAGCTGCGCAGGATCGCCGTCAAACGGACGCGACGGCGGATGCCCGGCTGCAGGAACGGTCCCGGATACGGCTCGAGCGACGACGGCTTGACCTGCATCAGGTCGATCTGGGTGCGGCTGTACTCCATCTTGCGGTACTCGTAGAGCCAGCGGAAGATGTCCTGGCGGAAACGCGTGCCCTCGCTTTCGGTCTTCGGCGGGAGGTGCGTGAGGTTCCACTGGTTGTCGAACCAGATGTCCGATCCGTACATGCGCAGGTTGAGCAGGTAGTCCAGATCCTCGCCGCGCGGAATCCACGGATCGAACGACAGGCGCTTGAACGCCTCCTTGTGCACCGCCAGGCAGCCGCCGCACACATGGTTGCTGCGCGACAGGCGCGGCCCCTTGAGCGCCTTGAGGATCCATTCGTTGAACGCGCTGCCCTGCTGCCAGAAGCGGTTGTACCACTTGTTCTGGCTCTTGGAGAGCGGCGAGCCTTCGGAGTTGAAGTAGTACCCGGTCTTGACCAGGATGGGGATGCCCTTTTTGGTGAGCTTACCCAAACCGTACATCGCCTTGCGCATGAAGTCGCGGTCCTCGACGATCTCGTCGTCATCGAGGAACACCACCGAGTCGAAGCCGAGCACGTTGGCGATCGCGAAGCCGAAGTTGCGGACGGCGCCGTAGCCGGTCAGGCCGATCTCGTGGCCGAGCTTGCCCATGCCCAGCTGCTCCAGGCGCTGCTGGAGCAAAGCCTCCTCGGGCGCGCCCATCACGGCGATGGAGAGCTGCGGGAATTGGGCGGCGATCTGCTGGATCTTCTCGGCGGCCTGCGCCTCGATGGACGGCTCGGTCACCACCAAGACGATGATCTGCCCCACGCCCTCGACGTCGACGAGCGAGCGGAGCAGACGCGGCAGCTCGCCCTGCTGGGACAGCGAGGTCATGTGGTCGTAGGTGGAAAGCAGGCTGCCGCCTTCGCGACGGCGGCGGGCGGAAACGTAGGTGGGGACGATTATGACGGGATTCATGCGCTTCCTTCATCCGGGGATAGGCAGCCAAGGCGCTTTGCGCGGCAGGACGCGCCGCACGACGGGGCGCACCGTTTGGCGGGCGATGGGACGATGGGGCGCATCGCCTGACGGACACCGCCGCCCGAGCTCCTCGGCAACCCCTAATTGTAACGATTTTGCAACACCTGCGCCCCTATCCCACCGAAAGAACAGGGGCGGCTCATCCAGACGAAGTCGTCGAAACGGCCCGGTCGGCGCCGAGGCCGAACGCGCCCACGAGCGGATCCCGCGTCCCGCCCGCCATCCGCCCACCTCGGACGCGCCGGGCGCAGGCGGCTATCGGAGCACGGCGGCTAGCGCGCCAGGCGCTTCGCCACGCCGGAGCGCTTGAGCGCCGCCAGCAGCGGAAGGCCGAGCACGTACATCACGAGCGCCTCGCCAATGCCCGTCGCGACCAGGCCGAACAGGTACATCGGGATGTAGGCGCCATCGAGCGCGATCGTGGTGAAGGGGATGGTGTAGAAGCCCATGCCCTGGAGCAGAAGCGGCAGGTACGCCGGAACGATGAGCGCGTTGGCGATCACGGGGCCGAGCACGGCGATTTTGGGATTCCCGCGCATCTTCCAGCACCACAGCGCGCCCAGGCACGTCGCCAGGCTGCCGAACACGACATCGAGCAGGCCGAGCGCCCCGGTGCCGTTGATGGCCAGCGCGATGAGGTTGGCCAGCGCGCAGCCGATCGTCAAACCCGGGATGGCGTTGGGCGTGAGCAGCGCGAGCACGCACACCGCCTCGGAAATGCGGAACTGCACCGGGCCCCACGCAAGGCCCTGGAGCGCCAGCAGCGCCACCAACGTGGCGGCGGCGTACACCGCGGCGATCATGCCCGTGCGCGCGATCGCCGTCGTGCGCGAGTTCGCCTTGGCGGATGCGGCGGCGTTCGGGGATGCGGCGGCACCCGCAGACGAGCCGGCGCTCGCAGGCATCGCCGATGCCCCGCCCGTCAGGGACGAGGGCGCAGTTGCAGAATTCTTTTCCATGATGATCTCCTTTCCGCACGGCTTTCACCGCGGGCTATGGGCAGCTGGTATTCCGCGAGTGCAGGGCCCAACGATGCAAACGCGGGGCACGCGTCCGATCGGATCCTCCGTGAGATCAGGCTCCGAGATCAGCGCACGCCGAAGCGCAGTATAGCAGATGGCATCAAAGCAAGGATTCCGGATGGCGCGTCAGCGGGATTTGCGTCCGCGGCCGTGCGCGCCGCCGCTCCGTGAGCCGCCGCGTCCGGCGCGGGCCGAGCGTGCGTTCGAAGACGTACGCGAGGGCCGGCGGGTCGACGCCTTCTCGCCGCGCGCGCGGCGGGCCTCCTCGCGGCGGGCCTCCACCTCGCGCGCCTCACGGCGCAGATCCTGGTAGGAGGCGAAGCGCTCGGGCGCGATCTCCCCCGCCTCGACGGCGGCGCGCACGGCGCATCCGGGCTCGTCCTCATGGCGGCAATCGCGGAAGCGGCACCGCGTCGCGGCATCCTCGATGTCGGGGAACGCCGCCCCGATGCCCGCCTCGGCGTCCCAGAGGCCCAGGCCCCTCACGCCGGGCATGTCGACGATGCGGCCCCCTCCGGGCAGATCGACGATCTCGCGGCTCACCGTGGTGTGGCGCCCCTTGCCGTCCCCCTCGCGAACATCGCCCGTCTCCAGAAGCTCCTCGCCGACGAGCAGGTTCACCAGGCTCGATTTGCCCACGCCGCTCTTGCCGATCAACACCGCCGTGGTGTCCGCGCAGATGAGCTCGCGCACGGCCTCCACGCTTTCGGGGTCGGCGGATGAGACGACCAGGACGCCCACGTCGCCCGCGATCGCGGCGACCGCATCGCGGACCGCGTCCACCTGGCGCTCGCTCTCAGCGAGGTCGGCCTTGGTCAGCACGACCGTGACGGCAGCGCCCGTCTCATGCGCCAGCACCAGCTCGCGCTCGAGACGCTTCAGATTGACGTCGGCGAGCGGCTGGGCGACCAGCACGCGATCGAAATTCGCGGCGAGCACCTGGGGGAGCGCCCGCTCGGTGGGGTCTTTGCGGACGAATTCGCGGGAACGCGGCTCGATGTCCTCGATGATGCCCTTGTCATGGCCCTCGGGAATGGAGACGTCGACGAAATCCCCGATGACGGCACGCGAATAGGCGCCTTTCACCAGCGCGGTCGCATGCTCGCAGCGCACAAGGTCGCCCGTCTCGCAGCGCACGAGCGGGTATCCGCGATCGAGCTTGACGACCTGGCCCCTCATCGCAGGGCCTCCCGCCCCGCGCGCGGCGCATCCACGCAAGCGCTCATCGCTGGCGCTCCCTCAGGCGGTAGAAGACGAACATCAAGACGAACCCGATGGCCACGGCGACCGCACCGGGGATGAACGCCTGCGGCGAGAACTCGTCGGGATGCTGCGAGCCCGAATCCACCACCGACACCACGTCGGCATGGATGTCGGTCACGCCCTCATGGTCGGGGCACACCAGATGGAACGTCCCCCTCACCTGCAGCGTCGTGCCCGTCTTGCCGTAGCCTCCCAGCGTGTCGATGCGCGCGGCGGATCCCTGGCGCATGTACACCGCGATGCTGTACGTGACGCCCTGCTCCTCGGAGGAGAGGTTGACCCACTTGTGGTCGCCGACGATGTCGGCGTTGATGATGTCGCCGGTCGCCTCGCCCACCACCTGGACGGTCTGGTTGTCGTAATACGTGTCCGCGCTGTTCAACGCGGAGATCGCCGTATCGTAGATGAACGAGCTGTCCGGGCGCTGCTGGGGGTTCACCAGGTTGTCGTCATCCGCCCATGCGCCGCGCGGCGCGCCCAGGGCGCACGCGACGGCGAGCAGCGCCGCGACGCAGACCGCGACGGCAGCGTGCGCGAGGCGCCCCGCCCGCCGAAGCGCTGCGGTCCTGCCTGCAGCCGCCCCATCGACCATTGCGCATGCCGCGCGGCGCGCGCGATCCTCGCCAAGACGCATCATTGCCACACCCCCTGCTTGCGGGGACGGTTCCTCAGCTTGGCGGGCAGCACCGACACCACCACCTCGACGAGCAGCGCCAGCAGCGTCACGAACTCGAGACGGCCCGCCCACATCTCGAAGATGTAGAACAGCTCCAGCGTGATCGGCATGTCCGGCGCCACCAACCCCGAGGTGAGGCCGCCGTTGGACGCCATGGCGACCGACTCGAAGATCGCCTGCATGGCGTCGTAGCCGTGCGCGATGCCCACCAGCGCGCCGATGGTGTAGGTGGACACGTACAGCACGAACACCGTCATGGCCTCCTTGACGATGTCGGCCGACACGCGGCGGCGGCCCAGACGGTAATACGTCACCGCGACGCGCGCCGAATCGGGCGCGAGCGCCTCGCGGATCGTCGACACGATCGACTTCGCCATGATGCCCATGCGCAGAAGCTTGAGGCCGCCGGTGGTGGATCCGGCGCTGCCACCGACCGCCATGAGGACGGCGAGCGCGATGAACGCGCCGGACGAGAACACGCCCGCCAGCTGGTTGGTCGTGATGTTCTGAAGGCCCGTGGTGGAGAACGACGACACCACCATGAACACGCCGCGGCGCAGCATGGTGGGCAGGTCGTTGAACGAGAGGCTCACGGACAGCGACGCCGCCATGACGCAGGTCGCCACAGCGAGCCAGATGACGAGCGTACGCACCTCGATATCGCGGAAGAACGCCCCGATGCGGCCCTTGCGCAGCTCGGCGTGGAGCGTGAAGCTGATGGAGCCCGCCAGCATCAGCAGCATGAGGACGACCTCGAGCGGGAACGAATGGTAGTACACGACGCTTTGCGACATCGGCGTGAAACCGCCGGTCATGAACGCGGTGATGGACAGGCACACCGAATGGAACGCCGCGCGCACCGGCTCGATGCCCGCGAACGTCAGGACCACCGTGAGGATGCAGGTCGCCGCGAGGATGAACAGCAGGGCGAACTTGGCGATGAACTGCGTGGTCTGCACCACGTTGGGGACGAGGTGGTCGCTTCGGCCCTCGGAGGAGTACAGGCTCGCGCCCGAGCGCTTGCCGAACAGGCCGAGCGCCAGCGCCACGACGATCAGCCCCAAACCGCCGAGGAGGATCATCATGAAGCGCCAGACGTTGTCCGCCAAAGACAGATGGTCGAGATCGACAACCAGGCTGGCACCGGTGGTGGTCAGGCCCGACACGCCTTCGAACAGCGCGTCGACGAACCGGTTGAAGTGCCCCGACATGTACAGGGGGATGGCGGCCATGAACGCCAGCACGATCCAGGCGAAGCCGGTGACCGCAAGCGCCTGGCGGCGCGAAAGGCGCGCGGGGGCGACGCGCAGCAGGCGCAGCGCCGAGCCCAGGATGAGCGAGATGCCGATGGACAGAAGGTAGTTGGCGGCCGGCTTCCACTCCTGGAACGCCAACGCCACGACGAACGGCACCGCCATGGCCGCCGCCAAGAACAGGATCAGCACGCCCAGGTAATGGCCGATGGTGCGCACGTCGTTGAGGGTGAATCGCTGCCACATGGTACGACCCCGCCCTACGCCGCTGTTCCGGATCCGGTCATCGTCGCAGCCCTATCCAACGAGGAACCTCGTTCCCACGACGATCACCCAAAGCAGGATGAGGAAGCAGACGAAGAAGAGCAGCACGATGACGTACGCCATCACGGGCGATCCGGCGTTCTGCACGCTGCGTCGTATGTTCTCCCTCTTTTTCCGCATGCGGGTAGTCTACTACACAAAAGCGCCCGCGTCGGCGAACGTGCCGGCGCGGGCGCTTCAACCATCAAGCAAAGCTCGCTCTACTTAAGCAGATCGTCCCAGTTGGCATCCAGATCCATCGGGGGCTCCACCTTGCAGACGTAGTCGCCGTTCTCGTCGATGTCGACGAGGACATGGCTGCGGTCGAGCAGCTTACCCTCGACGATCTTCTGGGCGATGCGGTCCACGACCTCGCGCTGGATCAGGCGCTTCAGCGGACGGGCGCCGTAGACCGGGTCGAAACCGTCGATCGCCAGATGCTCGAGCGCGGCGGCGGACACGTCCAGCGTGACGCGGCGGTCGGCCAGGCGCTTGCGCACGTCCTTCAACTGCAGCTTGACGATGGGCTCCATCGCCTCGATCGACAGCCCGTTGAACGTGATGACGTCGTCGATGCGGTTGAGGAACTCGGGGCGGAACGTCGCGCGAAGCGCGTCCTGCACCTTGTTCGCCAACTCCGCGAGGCGCTTGGCGCCCGTCTCGATGTCGCCGGAGGCGATGTCCTCCATCATCTTGCCCATGGACTGCTCGTTCTCCTGCGCCGCGTACTCGCGGATGTACTGGCTGCCCACGTTGGACGTCATGATGATGATGGCGTTCTTGAAGCTGACCACGCGACCCTGACCGTCGGTCAAGCGGCCGTCGTCGAGCACCTGCAGCAGCACGTTGAACACGTCGGGATGCGCCTTCTCCATCTCGTCGAGCAGCACGACGCTGTAGGGACGGCGGCGCACCGCCTCGGTCAGCTGGCCGCCCTCGTCGTAGCCGACGTATCCCGGAGGCGCTCCGATCAGGCGCTGCACGCTGAACTTCTCCATGTACTCGGACATGTCGATGCGCACCATGGCCTTCTCGGTGTCGAACAGATACTCCGCAAGCGCCTTGGCCAGCTCGGTCTTGCCCACGCCCGTGGGGCCCAGGAACAGGAAGCTGCCGATCGGGCGGTTGGGATCGGACAGGCCCGCGCGGTTGCGGCGGATGGCGCCGGCGACGGCGGACACGGCCTCGTCCTGGCCGACGACGCGCTCATGCAGCTTGTCTTCCAGGTCGACGAGCTTCTCCATCTCGCCCTGCATCATCTTGCTGACCGGGATGCCCGTCCACGTGCTCACCACCTCGGCGATCTCGTCCTCGGACACCTCCTCCTTCAAGATGGCGCCGTCGTCCTGCTTCTCGTTGAGGACGCGCTCGGCCTCCTCGAGCCGCTTCTTCAGCTCGGGGATGCGGGCATAGCGGATCTCGGATGCCAGCGACAGGTCGCCCTCGCGCGTGGCGCGCTCCTCCTCGGTCTGCGCCGCCTCGATGTCGGCCTTGAGCGCCTGAACGTTCTGGATGACGTCCTTCTCGTTCTTCCACTCGGCCTTGCGGGCGTCGAGCTCCTCCTTGGCGGCGGCGATGTCGCGGCGCAGCGCCTCGAGGCGCTCCTTGCTGACCTCGTCGCTCTCCTTCATCAGCGCCTGCTCCTCGATCTGCATCTGAGTGAGCTTGCGCTCGGCCTGGTCGACCTCCTCGGGCATGGAGTCGATCTCGATGCGCAGGCGGCTGGCCGCCTCGTCCATCAAGTCGATCGCCTTGTCGGGCAGGAAACGGTCGGAGATGTAGCGGTTCGACAGCTCCGCCGCGGCGACGATGGCGGCATCGGTGATGCGGACGCCGTGGTGGATCTCGTACTTCTCCTTCAGGCCGCGCAGGATGGCGATGGTGTCTTCCACCGTCGGCTCGCCGACGACCACCGGCTGGAAACGGCGCTCGAGCGCGGCGTCCTTCTCGATGTACTTGCGGTACTCGTCGAGCGTGGTGGCGCCGATGGCGTGCAGCTCGCCGCGGGCGAGCGCGGGCTTGAGCATGTTGCCGGCGTCGATGGAGCTGTCGCCCGAAGAACCCGCGCCGACGATGGTGTGCAGCTCGTCGATGAACAGGATGATGCGCCCGTCGCTTTCCTTCACCTCGCGCAGCACGGCCTTCAAGCGATCCTCGAACTCGCCGCGGTACTTGGCGCCCGCCAGCATGGAGGCCATGTCGAGCGAGACGATCTCGCGATCCTTCAGGCTGGACGGGACGTCGCCCGCGACGATGCGCTGGGCCAGGCCCTCGACGATGGCGGTCTTGCCGACGCCGGGCTCGCCGATGAGCACCGGGTTGTTCTTGGTGCGGCGGCTGAGCACCTGGATGGTGCGGCGGATCTCCTCCGAACGGCCGATCACCGGGTCGAGCTTGCCCTCGCGGGCCTGCTGGGTGAGGTTCTGGCCATAGCGCTCCAGCGCCTCGAACTGGGCCTTCTCCTGAGGATCGGTCACGCGCGTGTCGCCGCGCAGCTCCTCGTAGGCCGCCTCGATGTTCTTGCGCGTCACGCCGGCGGAGTTCAGGATACGCCCCGCCTCGCCCTTGTCCTCGGACAGGGCGATGAGCAGATGCTCGCTGGTGGCGTAGCTGTCGCCCAGCTTCTCGGCGATTTTGACGGCGCTGTCCAGCAGGCCCATCAGCGCCTGGCTGGGGATGCCGCTCATGCCGAAGGGGGCGTTGCCGCCGCTCACCTTGGGCATGCTCTCGATATGGGCGTCGACGCTCGCGCGCATGGCGGCGGGATCGGCCCCGATGCGCTTGATGATCGCCGACAGGTTGTTCTCCTTGGATTCGAGCAGAGCCTTCAGCATATGGATGGGCTCCGCCTGCGACGCCTGCGCATCGGAGGCGATGGACAGCGTCTGCTGCAAAGCCTCCTGCGCGGTGAGCGCCAGCTTGTTCAGGTTACCCATGTTCATAAGTTCCTCCTTGCCAATTTGGGAAGAATCACGTGCCGTTCGTAACGTCAGCGAGGGTGCCTGGGGTGCCCGGAATCTGCGGGATCGCGAAGGCGAAGCGTACTTCGGTACGTGAGCCTTCGGGATCGTGCGGAGGCCGGGTGCCCCAGGCGGCCGCAGCGTCGACCCGTTGCTCTGATCGGCAGATCAGAGCAACCTGGGAATATCCGAAACGCGGACCAACGCGGTGACGTCGGCGCGGGTCTCGAGCTCGTGGACGCGGTCGGCCAGACGGCGCACGCGCTTGTGCAGGTCGTCGATCTCGGAGTCGCGCTCCTCGAGGCGTCCCTTGAGATCGAGGATCCGGATCACGCCGGCCAGGTTGATGCCCTCGTTGGTGAGTTCGTTGATAAGTTCGAGGCGCTCGATGTCGGCCTGCGAGTACATGCGCGTGTTGCCGCTGGTGCGCTGCGGCGTCACCAGGCCTTTCTGCTCGTACGCGCGCAGGGTCTGCGGATGGACGCCCGCCAGCTGCGCTGCCACGCTGATCATGTACAACGGTCGGTTGCGATCGGTGCGGTCGTCTTTCACCATGACCTCACTTCCTCGGTCGTCGCCGCCAGGAAGTCCTCCATGGCGGCGCGCTGCTTGTCGTTCATCGTGCGCGGGACGGCCACCTTCACGACGATGCGCAGGTCGCCCGTTCCCTCGCCTTTCACCTTCGGCGCGCCCTTGCCGCGGATGGTCAGCTTGGCGCCGTCCTGCGTCCCCGCGGGGATCTTCACGCGCACCTTGGTGCCGTCGGGAGCCGGCACCACGACGTTTGCGCCCAGCGCCGCCTCGGCGATGCTCACCGGCACGTCCATCACCACGTCGGCGCTCTCGCGCGCGTAATAGGGATGCGGCTCGATGCGCGTCGTGATCAGCAGGTCGCCCGCCTGGCCGCCCGCCTGGCCCGCGCCGCCCTTGCCGCGGAAGCGCAGGCGGCCTCCGTCGACCGCGCCGGCGGGGATCTTCACATCGAGCGTCTCGGACTCCGATTTGCCGGGCACGCGCACGGTGACGCGCTTCTGCGCGCCGCGGAACGCCTCGTCGAACGTGACGTTGAGGGTGACGTTCATGTCCTGGCCCTTGCGCGGCTGCGGGCCGCGGTTGCCGCCGCGCCCGCCGAAACCCTGGAAACCGTCGAAGTCCCAGTTGGTTCCGAACGCGCCCTCGCCGCGGCGGATGCTCTCCAGGATGTCCGCCCAGCTGCCGAAGCCGCCCGCTCCGCCGCCTCCGAAGATGTCGTCGACGTTGACCGAGCCGCCCCAGCCATGGGGGATCTGGTTCTCGCTGGCGGTGCCGTACTGGTCGTAGAGCTTGCGCTTCTTGTCGTCGGAGAGCACCTCGTAGGCTTCGTTGATCTCCTTGAACTTGGCTTCGTCGCCGCCGGCGTCGGGATGGTGCTTGCGCGCCAGCTTGCGGAACGCCTTCTTTATCTCGTCGGCCGTGGCAGTACGTGGCACGCCGAGGATCTTGTAGTAATCCGGAGTAGCCGCCATACCTCCCACCACCTTTCTCTTGAATCCTCCTCTACAGCGAAGGCGGACCCCAACGCCCGCCTTCGCCTGTCAGTTCTATCTACGCCGTGAGGCTTACTCCTCCTCCGGGGCTTCTTCCTTGGGCCGCTTGGGGCCGCCGGTGGTGACGGTCACCATGGCCGGCCGCAGCACCTTCTCGCCCAGCTTGTAGCCCTTCTGGTACACCTCGTGCACCGTCTCGTCGAAAGCCTCGTCGTCGGGCACCGTCGCCACCGCCTGGTGCTGCAGGGCGTCGAACGCCTCGCCGGCGGGATCGATGACCTCGACCCCGTCCTTCACCAGCACGTCGACGAGCTTGGTGTGCACGGCGCGCACGCCGTCGAGCAGGCCCGTCTCGCCGTTGTCGGTGGCGTACTTGATCGTGCGCTCGAAGTCGTCGATGACCGGCAGCAGGCCCGTCACGAGCTTCTCGGAGGCGCGGGCCTTCTCGGCCTCTCGCTGCTCGGCCGTGCGGCGACGGTAGGTGTCCCACTCAGCATGCAGGCGCATGAACTTGTCCTGCCACTCCTTGGCGTCAGCCTGCGCCTTGGCAAGCTCCTCCTGGAGCTTGGCGGCGGCGTCCGCCTCGGGTGCTGCCTCGGCCTCGGCCGGCTCCTCGGAGCCGGTCTCCGCCTTGGCGTCTTCGGCTTCCTCGGCGGCGGGAGCGTCCTGCTCCTGCTCCGCCTCGGCGGCCTTGGTCTCTTCGGCGGTTTGCCCGGCCTTCTTGGCCTCGGCGTCGCCGTCTTCGATCTCGATGGTCATCTCTTCCCTTTCGGCCTCATCGGACGCACCGCGCTCGGTGGGAGCCGGTTTCGACTCGGCAGGCATGATTACTTGCCTTCCTTGTCGTCATCGACGACCTCGTAGTCGGCCTCGATGGTGTCGTCGTTGGCAGCGCCGCCCTGCGCGCCCGCGCCCGGCTGCTGAGCGCCGGCGTCCGCCGCGCCCTGCTGCGAGGAGTAGACGACCTCGGCCAGCTTGTAGCCCGCCTGCTGAAGCTTCTCGGTCGCAGCCTTGATGGCCTCGATGTCGGTGCCCTGAAGCGCGGTCTTGGCCTCGCTGATAGCGGCCTCGGCCTGGCTCTTCACGTCGCCGGAGACCTTGTCGCCCAGCTCGGAGAGCGTCTGCTCGGTGGCGTTGACCAGCGAGTCGCAGTTGTTGCGGGCCTCGACCTCGGCCTTGCGCTGCTCGTCCTCGGCGGCATGCGCCTCGGCGTCCTTGACCATGCGGTCGACCTCGTCGTCGGACAGCGCGGTGGAGCCGCTGATCGTGATCTGCTGCTGCTTGCCGGTGCCCAGGTCCTTGGCGGACACGTTGACGATGCCGTTGGCGTCGATGTCGAAGGTGACCTCGATCTGCGGCACGCCGCGGCGGGCGGCCGGGATGCCGGTCAGCTGGAAGCGGCCCAGCGTCTTGTTGTCGGCGGCCATCTGGCGCTCGCCCTGCAGGACGTGGATCTCGACGGAAGTCTGGTTGTCGGACGCCGTGGAGTAGATCTCGGTCTTGCGGGTCGGGATCGTGGTGTTGCGGTCGATCATCTTGGTCATCACGCCGCCCATGGTCTCAACGCCCAGGGACAGGGGCGTGACGTCCAGCAGCAGGATCCCCTCGACGTCGCCGGCGAGCACGCCGCCCTGGACGGCAGCGCCCATGGCCACGACCTCGTCGGGGTTCACCGACATGTTGGGGGTCTTGCCGGTCAGCTGCTTGACCAGCTCCTGCACGGCGGGCATACGGGTGGAGCCGCCGACCAGGATGACCTCGTCGATGCTGCCCAGCGACAGGCCGGCGTCGCGCAGCGCCTGCTCGACGGGCTTCTTGCAGCGATCCAGCAGGTCCTTCGTGATGCGCTCGAACTCAGCGCGGGTCAGCGTGTAGTCCAGGTGCTTCGGGCCGGAGGCGTCGGCGGTGATGAAGGGCAGATTGATGTTGGCCTGCGTGGTGGAGGACAGCTCCATCTTGGCCTTCTCGGCCGCTTCCTTCAGACGCTGCAGCGCCATCTTGTCGGTGCGCAGGTCGATGCCGTTGTCGGACTGGAACTTGTCGGCCAGCCAGTCGATGACGCGCTGATCCCAGTCGTCGCCGCCCAGGTGGTTGTCGCCCGCGGTGGACGCGACCTCGAACACGCCGTCGCCCAGCTCCAGGATGGACACGTCGAACGTGCCGCCGCCCAGGTCGAAGACGAGGATCTTCTCATCCTTGTTGGTCTTGTCCAGGCCGTAGGCCAGCGCCGCGGCGGTCGGCTCGTTGATGATGCGCAGGACCTCGAGGCCGG
>ERZ1034920.386-NODE-386-length-35997-cov-6.829058_pt1 | contig 35997 bp, 33 predicted proteins | sample MGYA00520688_ERZ1034920 | MGnify/ENA primary metagenome ERZ1034920 (study PRJEB33766, sample SAMN09781785) | gut metagenome | biome: gut microbiome | host: Homo sapiens | place: Madagascar | study: EMG produced TPA metagenomics assembly of the PRJNA485056 data set...
GGGAACATACAGTTGATATCTTTATTAACATCACTGTTATCATATCCACCATGGGATACCATCAATTTGTCTGATGGGCATTTATCATCGATCTTTCTCCAAGTAAAGTCACCTGCAAGGTTGAATCTTTCCTGATCAATCTGATGTACACCTGCTGCTGTAGCAAGCGCAACTGTCATATCTTTCAATTCTTTCTCTACTGGTGTCCATACCATCGGTGGAGTAATTGGAACGAAGATTTCTGATTGTAATCCTTTAACAACCGTTAAACTCATTTTTATTCCTCCTCTTTCTTCGACTGAGCGTTCATTTCCGCTTGCTTGCGGCGCTCTTTTTCTAAATTGCTGACGTACTTTTCATGGATCTCAGGTCCAAGCTGTTCCGGAAAACTCATATGCCATCCGAATTCCTGACCGATCTTCGGTTCGGTATCACAGATAAACATTCTCTTCGGAGCTTTGAAAAAGCCTAACCTTCCTTTCAGATCAACACTGATGCTGCAATCGTCAACATCAACGCAGATGCCTTCCATGTATATGATTCTGTCACCATATTTTAAACGTTCGTCATTCATTCAAAAACACCTTTTCTAGTTATATCCTTTGTCAATACGCTTCTGGCTAAGTGGAAGAGCCTGCTCATTGTCTACAAGGTCAAGCTTGTGTCCAAGTGCATCCTCAATCGCCTCAATGTTAGAAGCCTTAACGTTTGGATTCCATTTCTTTTCAGCCGGTTTAACTGTCTCGCCTGCCATCTGAACCTTGAGCATCTCAAGAGCACGGATTGCATCTTCGTGGCAAAGTGTGTTGTTACCAAGAACCTCGTTCTCGATACCGCCTTCTGATTTGTTGTTATCAACCATTGCTGTCATGTACTTGTTACCAACTACAAGTGCTCCCTGAACTGCACAGTATGAAAGTCCTACTACAGGAACTCCTCTCATACCAATCTGCTCGTGGTGGCTAGCAAAGTCGATGTGGTTATTTCCGAAACCTTCTGTTGTAACGAAAGCTCCATCAACGTCCATCATTTCTACTGTCTGACCAAGTCTCTCAGATACGTAGAACTTCTCAGCGTTGATCTGTGGAGATCCAACGAAGATTACACCGCAAAGGTCGATTTCCGGATCAGCCAGTGCCTCAAGTACAAGTGGCTCTCTCCAGTAATGTCTTGTCATCTCTTTCGATGCAGGTCCGATACATGTAAGAGCGTGGATACATCCATCAAGAACTTCCAGCGGGCTCATACATACAGGCAGGTTACCAAGGTCAACGTTAGCTCTTGCTCCGAGGATTCCACATGGCTCTACTGGCAGGATGAAGTTATCATGCATAGCGCCCTGTCCCATGATCTCTTTACAAATAACTACTTTCTTCTGTCCCGGGTGACGAACCTGAGTAAATTCTTCTGTATCTACTACAAGATCATCTTCAAGTTTCTTCATTGCTTCACGAATTTCCTGTGTGATAATATCAAATGCTGTATGTGCAGCCATAGGTCCACGACGCTCCATGTTCGTCTTAGCCTGAACTACGATATTACCTTTGATGAAGATCTCACCCTTCTCTGGGCATCCCGGACGTCCCCACATAATGTTCTCATCCAAGTATCCTTCTGAAGAACCGAACTCACCGATCTGAACTCCGCCTTCATCTGTACCTGTCAGCATCATGATAGCACCATCAAGTACTCTTGTAACGCCCTGACCGATCTTAGACTCGCCCTCTTTTGTAGCGATTGGTTGAACGTCCATGATAGTCTCTGAATATGTGTGGTACTGAGCCGGTGTAATAATTTCCAGATGGAAATCTTTAACCAGTTCCTGATCAGCAATAACGTCTGCTTCAATACCTTCACGAATGTAAAGAGTAGTTCCTTCGATCTTTGTCTCTGGTCCTCTCTTAACTTCTGTAATTGCGTAATGCTTTCTTGTAAGGCTTCTAACAACCTTTCCTTCTGTTGCTAATGTTTCTGCTGTAGGAGCTGCAACTGGAGCCGCTGCTGTTGCTGTTGCTGCCGGAGCAACCTCTACTACTTCAGAACCGCCTTCGCCAAGTGCACCAACTGGGATTGAAAGATCGATATCTTTACCTTCTCCAATGTGGATTTTAAGAACTCCGCCTGCAACCTTTGTTGCTGCTGCAACTGGAGCTGCTGCCGGTGCTGCCGGTGCTGCTACTTCTACTGCCGGAGCCTCTTCCTCTGCAGGAGCTTCCTCCTCTACAGAGTCTTTGTAACCCTCCATATTATCTGCTGTAAGTGGGCTCAAAGAATCACTTGTCTTTGTAAGCTTAGCGCCCAGAACCTGACCGATCTTCAGGCATCCATCAAGATTCAGTAATCCTGAGTCTACCAGTTCATCAAAGATCGCCGGATCTTCAAGGTTGGCTGGCTCAATAGTGATTCCAGCCTCTGCTCTACAGCATAACACTGCAGGATCATTTGCGTGCTGTTTCGCTGTTTCAGCTGTGATTGACATAACATTTACCTCCTTGTTTATTTATAGATTTCTCCATATTATATATAATCGCTTCGGGATTAGAATATCGGGGTAGTTCGTCTCCCTATGCGAATTATACCGCTAATACTGACAATTAGTCTTCTACATTGATATCCTGGTCAACATGCTTAGATACTGTAAGCTGACGATACTGTGTATGACCAATTGCTCTCATTACATGGTCTGTCTGATGGAATACTTTAAGTCCCATCTGTGGTGCAGAAGCCATAACCGTGTTAGAACAGTCTGAACAGTTACCAATGATAATGTATTCACATCCATCTTTCTTGAACTGCATGTTGTTCTTAACCTGACCCGGGCAGTTACCTGGACGCAGACACTTCAGTGGTGCACCCGGCTTGTTCTCGATTGCCTGTTTACATCTGCATACAGAAACAACTTCTCCATGCATCTTCTCAGCGATTGTACGCATACGAGCTTCATTCCCGCCGCATGCACAGACAAGAAGTCCAACTTTCTTATCTGTAAGATCAGGCATTCTATATGTTGTAAGAATTGCACCTGTTGTCTTAGTTGTAGGCTCATCAAGCTCTGCTGCACGTCCTGTGAACGCACCACCCATGATGATCTCACCAACTGAATCATCTTTATCAAGTCCACCCGCCATCTCGATCAGCTCTCCTACAGAGATACCAACCGGAACATCCATAAATACATGAGCTTCGTTGCCACCCTTGATATTACCGCGAACTGTAACATTCTTAGAAATACATGGTTTCTTCTCTTCGATAGCTTCAGCGATCTTAGCAACTGTCTCGAGGTTGATTACAACCGATCTTGCTGCTGACGGAAGCTGTGTGGTATCAAGGTTAACGCCCAGGCACTCACGAACCACGGCACGCTCTTCACCCATCGGGTAGATATCAGGAAGCAGGTGAACGGAAATGTTCTCCTCATCCTTCAAAGCATCCAGAAGTTTAAGAACTGCCTCTCTGTTCTTCTTCTTAATAGCAAAGATTGCTTTGTCTGCTTTTGTGATCTCCATGCAGTATTTTACTCCACGGATAACTTTGTCTGTCTGCTCGATAGTCTGCTTGATATTATGAGCAAGACCCGGCTCACACTCAGAGTCGTTGATCAGAATGTAGCTGTGCTCCAGTTTGAAGTCTTTTGGAAGCTCTGGGTTGATATCCTCTCTGAACTCACCCTGCTCTGTTGCGGATAAGTCGATATTCAGCTTAATTCCTGTCGGGAATCCAGCTCCACCCATACCTACAATACCAGCTGCTTTGATCATATCAAGCTTTGATGCATCTTCCGGCACATCAATCGGTACGAACTCATCTGGCTGTTCTGCATCTGCCTTGATAACGATACGGTCTTCAAGGATCTCAGATACTTCACCGTAAACACTTGAGAAGATATTAGCCCCCAAGCCTGTTGGTGTGGCAATCAATGTACCTTTTTTTACCTTATCACCTACAGCTACGCATGGAGCACAAGGTGCACCTACGTGCTGACGTAATAATAACTGTACTTTTTCCATGACACACATCTCCTTTTCTCATACTTTGATTGTTATTATATTAAGTAAAGACGAAATACTTTGAACCTATCCCGTCCAACTTATCTAATTGTATCTATTTGTATCTATAGGCAGAATCTATAGACAATTTTGTTTGTTTAACTTTTATCACGTTTGTCAAAAGACTATCTTTTTCTATATGTTTCGATAGCTTTCTTTTGGCGGAGGCATGTGGGAATCGAACCCACCCAGGACGCTCCTAACGCCCAACACTGGTTTTGAAGACCAGGAGGCACACCAGTTGCCCATCTACCCCCGTATTTCATATCATGCTTACTTAAGATAACACATAAAAAGCCTTATTTCAAGAGCTTTTTTACATTTTTATAATATCAAAAAACCATTGACTTTTCAAGGCATTTCAGCCATAATGAGTATAGAAAGATTGAACCCGGTACTAGACGACAGCCTAGACCGGGTTATAGAATACGGTCTATTTGTTAATATTTCATCATTTTACCGTATTAAATTGTTTTTTTACAAATACATTATCATAGATTTTATCAATACTTGTTATTTTTTCACTTATGGTATTTATAGAATTTATCTATAAATTATGACTTTAAAGGAGGGTAATGCTATGGAATTGAAAGCAAATGTGAACTTTGACCGATTTGAGGCTGCACTTCAGGTAGTAGATGCACACACAGTTGGCGAGTTCTGTCGTATGGTCATCGGAGGATTCCCTGAACCAGAAGGCAACACAATGATCGAGAAGAAAGATTGGATGGAAAAGAATTATGATCATGTTCGTACAGCTCTTATGTTAGAGCCTAGAGGACATCATGATATGTTCGGAGCTTTTCTCTGCGAGCCAATCGATAAAGAGGCTGATCTTGGTGTTATTTTCATGGATACAGGCGGATACCTGAACATGTGCGGACACTGCACCATCGGAGCTGTTACTGTAGCAATCGAGGCTGGACTCGTTGAATCTCACGAAGGAGAGAACAGCGTAGTTCTGGAGGCACCTGCCGGACTCATTCGTACAACTGCAGAAGTTAAGAACGGAAAGGTAACTGGTGTTACACTTACTAACGTACCTGCATTTGTATATAAGGATAACCTTACCGTTACTGTTGACGGAAAAGAGATTCCTTATACTATCTCATTCGGTGGAAGTTTCTTCGCACTGGTAGATACTACCAAACTTGACATTGGACCTATCAATGCTAAGACAGTACCTGAGTACATCGCTCTTGGTATGAAGATGCGCGACCTGATCAACGAGCAGGTTGAAATTCAGCATCCGACACTGGACATCACAGAAGTTGACCTCGTAGAGTTCTACGGACCAACTCCTAATCCGGATCATGCTACCATGAGAAATGTCGTAGTATTCGGAGATGCTCAGGCTGACCGTTCACCATGCGGAACAGGTACAAGTGCTAAGCTTGCTACTCTGCACAAATGGGGCGAGATCGGTATTGGTGAAGAATTTATCTACGAAAGCTTCATCGGAACCACTTTCAAGGGTGTTATTAAAGAAGAAACCAAGATCGGTGATTACGATGCAGTCATTCCTATGATCACAGGTACAGCTAACCTGACAGGTGTTGGTACATACCTGATCGATCCGGAAGACAAGTTAAAATATGGTTTCTTAATTGGTTAATCTGTGATATAATCACTTGGAGAGCAACCGAAGGCGGGTTCTTAATAGAACTCGCCTTTTTTGGAAAGTATAAACCCACTCCATCTATCGGTTATCTCTCCACACGTTATACCATAACAGAAGGGGAATGATTATATGCCGCGAAAACGACAATCCACCAAAAGCCGTATCGTTAAGTCTGCATGGAATCTGTTTTACAAAAACGGATATGACGACACCACAGTAGAAGACATCATCACAGCATCCAAGACATCAAAAGGTACCTTTTATCATTATTTCAAGAGTAAAGAAGGGCTTTTGAATACATTGTCATATCTGTTTGATGAAAAATATGAAGAATTATATAATGTAGTAGACCCCAACTTATCGTCCTACGACAAATTATTATTCTTAAATCATGAATTATTTTATATGATTGAAACCAGTATTGACGTCAGCCTGGTTGCTTATCTGTACTCAGCCCAGCTGGTCACTAAAGACAAGCGTTCCTTGTCCGATCACAAGCGTTTTTATTATGTATGGCTTAGCGAGATCATACAGAATGCACTGGACTCTGGTGAATTTGCACCAACTTCCTCTGCTAAGGATCTGATGGATATCTACGCTATGTTCGAGCGCGCGCTGCTATATGACTGGTCACTCGTAAAAGGGAAATTCTCTCTGACAGAAAAGAGTGATGCCCTGTTGCCACATGTACTGGATGCATTTGTAAATGGATTATAAAAAAACGGTTCGAGACCATCTGATCTCGAACCATTTTTATACCATCACTTCGTGCATTTCCTGCTCCTGCACACCGATGCTTTCCATGACCTTTCGGATTGCATCACGATCTTCCAGCCCTGCACACCACGACAACCCGCAGCCCGCCGAAATCTCACGCGGTACAGGGATCAGTCTGCCAGGCGCCCCTGCTTCTTTGCAGGCTTTCTCCATAGCCATCGCATCTGTGGTCGTGTGAAATGTCACAACCAGCTTTAATTCTTTTTTGCGCATGTCTCTTCTCCTTATTCTTCATCCACAGACAATTCCTGAATTGCACGAATGGCTGTGTCCACTTCTTCTTCCGTATTGTAATGAGAGAAGCTGAATCTCACAGCTCCCTGTCCGACCGTTCCAAGCGCTTCATGCATGAGCGGCGCACAGTGTGCTCCCGGGCGAATCGATATATCATAATCCATCAGCAGGGCATCTCCTACTTCTGATGAATCATACGCTCCAATATTCAATGTAACGATCGGGCAACGGTTCTTCGTAGAGAAATCTCCGTATACCTTTACATTCGGAATATCCTTTACGCCTTCATAGAATCTCCACATCAATTCCTGTTCTCTGGTGCGGATCTTATCAATTCCTTCAGACATCAGATATTCCACCGCCGCATGGAGTCCTGCGATTCCGTGTCCGTTCAGGGTTCCTGCTTCCAACGCCGTCGGCATTTCCTTCGGATGTGTCTTACTATAGGTCTGCACTCCGCTTCCGCCGCTTAAGAGCGGGCGTACTTCCAGACCTTCTCTTACATACATACCTCCGGTTCCCTGCGGTCCCAACAGGCTCTTATGCCCCGTGAAGCACAGAATATCAATATGCATTTTCTGCACATCAATCGGAAATACTCCTGCAGTCTGCGATGCATCTACGATAAACAGCACGTTATACTTCGCTGCGATAGCGCCCACTGCTTCTATATCCACATAATTACCGGTCAGATTGGAGCCATTGGTGCATACGACAGCCTTTGTATCCGGTCTGATCGCTGCTTCCAGATCAGCAAGATCCATCACGCCTCGCTCGTCTGCTTTTACAAATGTAAGCTCTACACCCTTTTCCTCCATCTCATACAATGGACGCAGGACAGAATTATGCTCCATAACCGTTGTAACCACATGATCTCCCGGATTCAGCACACCTTTGATGGCAATATTCAGGCTTTCCGTAGAATTTGCTGTAAATACAATCTGTCTGGGACTGGTGCCATTAAAAAAACGGCACAGCAGCTCTCTGGTGTCATAGACTGTTCTTGACGCACTAAGCGATGCACCATGAGCACCGCGTCCGGCATTCCCCATAGATTCCATTGCAGCCGCCACAGCCTGAACGACCTCCTTTGGCTTCTGCATGGTAGTTGCCGCATTATCCATATATATCATAATACTCACCCATTTCTATCCGCATTATTTCTTATATCTCTCATACGGATAAACTTCCTGTACAATTTTCAAAAAATGTTCTGCTGATAAAGATAACTGATGATTCTTATTATAAACCACGTTGATATCTCTTCCATCATCTGCTCCCGGTATATGGAACGCAAGGACATTTCCATCCGCTATTTTGTCCGCTGCTGCAAGCTTCGACAACAGCGACACGCCCATACCGCTGCAGACAGATTTCTTAATCGTCTCCTGGTTCTCGATGCTGGCAATCACATTTAACTGCTCGCTGCGAATGCCTGCTACCTTCAGCTGCTTCTCCGCTTCCTTTCTGGTTCCGGAACCCTCTTCACGCATAATGACCGGTTCGTCAAGAATCCACGAAATATCATCCGGCGTCTCAGCACGTTTCCGATACACTTCTGTGTTCGGCGTGATGATCACCAGTTCGTCTTTGTAGAATGGAAAATATTTGCAGTGCTTCTTTTCGAGCACAGTGCCGGTAAATCCAATATCCACCATATGCTCGACCACCTGATTAACCACATTTGCGCTGTCAGACTCCATGATCTTAAGCTGCTCTCCCGGATATTTTTCGTTAAATCTGGCAAGAATCTTCGGAAGCAGATACTGGGATGGGATCGTAGATGCCGCAATGGTAATACACTGGCGTCCCATTTTCCTGCGTTCTCCAAATTCTTCCTCAATCCGTTTCTCCAGATCTACCATCTGACTGGCATAACGATACAGTGTCTGACCTTCTGCCGACAGACTGACTTCTTTTGTATTCCTAACAAACAACCGTACTTCCAGTTCTTTCTCGAGCGCAGAGATATGCGCACTGATCGTCGGCTGTGTCAGGTACAGATTCTTTGCCGCTTTGGAGAAACTGCCGCCCTCTGCTACCTCTACAAATGCTTCTAACTGCTTTAAATTCATTAGTATGCTACCCTTTCACTTTCTGCTCCGACACGCTTTGTCACCTTAATGCTATCCATATACTCAATGATCGGCTTCGCACTCTTACGGCTGGTCTGGAACAGATCTCTCACTTCCGCTGTCGTAATAACCTCGCGTTTTTTTAACTCTTCCTGGATCATCGTCTTCGCTTTTTCCATATATTCTGTCAGGGTATAAAGGTCATCGGAAACTTTTACGATCCGCTTCTCTTCCAGGAGAATATTTAATATATCATCTGCCACAGCCTTATCTTTTTCACCAAAGGCAATGTCAGAATAACGCACAAAATCATAGCCCGCTTTCCGCACGGTATCCAGAATCTTCGCAGACACACGGTCATACACCGCATCTTTTCTCACTTCGTAATCTGCCGTGCACAGGTATTCTTCCATGCGCTTTAAGGCTCCCTCCTGCTCCAGATATTCAACATAGTGGTCGAATACCACCGGTTTCATCTTCTTCAGATAGGTTACCTGCACTTCTGCTTTTTTCATACCATAGCGGTATGGATATTTTTCTTCATACTGTTTCAATGCTTCAAGAATCTTCTGACGCATTAACTTCTCAGATCCCACATGCCACAGATAGAGATCCTTTCTTGTAGCAAATGTAAGAATCACGCCAGAATCCTTTAACGCCTGTACATCCTCAGCCACCTCTTCCGGAGACATAGCGGTAAGCCTTGCCACCTCTGCCTGTGTCAACAGATCTTCTCCGTGTTCGCGAACCCGCAATTCGATGACATCAATGGATGAACCGGATTCTTTGCGCTTCAAGTCTTCGATCACCGGTTCCTGGAATCGTCTGTGGATCACCGGATTCGGCTCCAGGACCACGCCTCCGCCGATAGTCTCCATCGGCGAATAGAAACGGATCACAAATTTATCTCCTCTGCGAAGTGCAATCTCTTCTTCCAGTCTGAGCTGTACATAACCGCTCTCACCCGGTCCGATTTCTTCTTTATCCAGAAGTACAGCACGGCACAGAATTTCACTGGTTCCGGTAAACAAATGCAGCCTGGTGTGATTGGTCAGCACACGCATGGATGACTTCAGAATATTCACTTTCACATCCAGCAGATCTGTATTCTTCATACTGTTTGGCGGTGCAAGTACACACCCGCGGAATAACTCACGCTTCTTGACATTGGACAGATTAATAGCCACGCGCTGTCCTGCATAACAGCATTCCTGATCCTCTCCATGCACCTGAATACTCCGTATCTTGCTGGTCTTACCAATCGGATAGATCTCTACCGTATCTTCTTTTGTGATCGTACCGGAAAGCAGTGTTCCGGTAATAATCGTTCCAAATCCGGATAACGAAAACACACGGTCAACAGGAAGTCTCGGAATCGTTGTAATATCCTTTTCTTCCACTTCATCCTGCATCATATGGTCAATCTCCTGCACCAAAGCATCCAGTCCCTGACCGGTAGCCGCTGATACTTTCATCACCGGTGCATGCTCAAGGAACGTGCCTTCCAGTTCTTCACGCACTTCCTCTTCCACAAGCTCCAGCCACTCTTCATCTACAAGATCACATTTATTCAGTACAATGATACTTTTCTGAATACCAAGCAGCCCGAGGATATCCATATGCTCTCTGGTCTGCGGCATCACACCTTCATCAGCTGCGATTACCAGCATAACCAGATCCATGCCTACCACTCCGGCTACCATATTATTAATAAATTTTTCATGACCCGGAACATCAATGATTCCGGCACGGTCACCACTTGGGAGGTCAAACCAGGTAAAGCCAAGGTCTATGGTGATCCCTCGCTTCTGCTCTTCCTCCCAGCGGTCTGTATTACGCCCGGTCAGGGCTCTGATCAAAGTAGTCTTGCCATGATCAATATGCCCTGCCGTACCTATTATCACATGTTTCATTCTAATATCTCCAGCCTATTTCTCCTGCCCCAGCAGTTCCTGCAGTTCTGCTGCGATCAATTTGAAATCTTCTGTCTCTATTGTCCGCACATCTAGCATGATCGTGTCATTAACCGTTCTCGGAATCATTGGCACGGTCAGATGCCGCATCTGGTCTTCCAAAGCCGCTACGCTTTCATGCTTTGGGTGGATAGCTACTGCCATACTTGGTATCCGTTCCATCGGGAGTGAACCGCCACCGATCTGAGATTCGCAGGATACCACATCCACCTTCGCCGGAAGATCTGTCGAACGAATCGTTCTCGCAAGACTTCTTGCCCGGCGCGCCACCTCATCCAGTGGCTCTGTGATCATACGCAGCACCGGAATATGCTGAACTGCCTGTTCCTCTGACAGATATTCCTGAAGAACCAGTTCCAGTGCAGCCGCTGTGAATTTGTCAATTCTCAGTGCACGGGTAAGCTGATTCTTCTTCATCATATCGATGTATTTCTTCTTACCGACAATGATACCTGCCTGTGGACCACCAAAGAGCTTATCGCCGCTGAAGCACACGACATCAGCCCCTTTAGCCACCGACTCCTGTACAGTCGGCTCATAGGTCAGACCGTATTTAGACAGATCGATCAGCACGCCACTCCCCAGATCTTCAATCACCGGAACGCCATGTTCCTTCGCGATCGGCATCAGTTCATCGATTCCTACCGATTCAGTAAATCCAACGATCTTATAATTGCTGGTATGTACTTTTAATAATGCTTTTGTTTCTTCTGTGATATTTTCTTCATAATCACTGACATGCGTCTTATTGGTCGTACCCACTTCCACAAGCGTCGCACCACTCTGTGTCATTACATCCGGGATGCGGAACTTGCCACCGATCTCAATCAGTTCGCCACGGGACACGATGACCTCACCGCCTTTTGCAAGGGAACTTAAGATCAGAAGCACAGAAGACGCATTGTTATTGACAGCCATGGCTGCTTCTGCTCCTGTAATCTTACACAGCAGTTTCTCAAAATGTGAATAACGCTCGCCGCGCCGTCCCTTTTCCAGGTTGTATTCCAGATTGGAATAGCCTGTCACAATGTCAAATGCTTTCCTCATATGCTCCCGGCTGATCGGTGCACGTCCCAGATTGGTGTGCAGGATCGTACCTGTGCCATTGATTACTTTCTTCATATTAGGAGTGTGCATCTTCTCTACGGCATCTCCGATATGAGATACCAGAAGTGCAATCTGCTCCTGTGCTTTATCTTCCTCATCACAGCCGCCGATGAACGCGCGCAGGTTATCCATCTCTGCGCGGATTGCTTCCATCACAGAATCACGGCTGTATCTTTCAATCATTTCCTGGATTGCCTGATTCTCCAACAGGACGTCAACCTTCGGAATACTGCGGTATAATAGATTTTTATTCATGACTTCCGCCTCTCTAATACAGTCTGATTAACTTGTCACTCTTCTCAGCCACACGTCCGATCACAGACACCTTGGTATCAATGCCGGAGCGTGCAAAATCCGCCAGCATCTGTTCCAGATACTCCGGTGCTACGCTGATCAGAAGTCCACCCGATGTCTGTGGATCGTAGAGCAGATCCAGATAATGTTCTTCCACACTTCCTGTCTCTACTTTATCAATGGAATACCTGCGGTTCTTATAAGCTCCGGCAGGTACGAGTCCCATCTTGGCATAATCGATTGCATCTGCGAAATACTCAATATCACGCACCTTCAGTTCGAAGGTTACTTCACTGGCAGATGCCATCTCTACGCAATGACCTAACAGCCCAAATCCGGTAATGTCTGTGCAGGCAGATACATCATAACGCTCTACCACCTGCTTGCCGATCTTGTTCAACGAAGCCATTACCGTCTGTGCTTCCTGTATCGCAGATGGTGACGCAAAATCCGCTTTGATCGCGGTATTCACGATTCCGCTTCCGATCTGTTTCGTCAGGATCAGCACATCTCCCGGCCTGCATCCGTAGTTCTTAAATATCTTATCCGGATGTACAAATCCGGACACGCACAAACCATATTTTGGTTCGTCATCCTGCACGGAATGACCACCTACAAGTACGGCTCCCGCTTCTTTTACCTTATCTGCACCTCCTGCAAGAATGTCTCCCAGGATTGCCGGATCCAGGCAGTTCGGAAAGCCTACAATATTAAGTGCTACGGCAGGTTCGCCGCCCATCGCCCAGACATCACTCAGCGAATTGGCTGCTGCGATCTGTCCGAACATATATGGATCATCCACGATCGGTGTAAAGAAGTCCACTGTCTGGATCATGGCAATGTCGTCTGTTACTTTATAAATAGCGGCGTCATCAGAAGTCTCTATTCCAACCAGCAGATTATCATCCTGGAATTTTGGCAGCTTACTCAGAACCTGAGCAAGGGTCTCCGGACCTATCTTAGCTGCTCAACCCGCTGTCTTACTGAGACTTGTCAGTTTAACGTCTGTTTTCATTCTATAATATCCTCCTTTAGGGGAACCCTGCCGGCTATGGGCGAATGATCTTATCAGCCCCTGCCATAGTCTCTGCGATCACGTACATATTGGTCACAGATCCCACTGCAAGCTTCTCCTTAATTCCGTAATAATCCAGGCATGTTCCACATGTCATGATGTTCACGCCCTGTGCTTCCAGTGATTTCAGATCTTCCAGAGAGTCAGAGCCTTCGCATGTAAGTGTTGCTCCACCGTTGTAGAACAGCATTGTCTTAGGAAGCTTGTCTAACTGTGTAACTGCATAAATGAAGCCCTTGATCAGAACTTTGCCAAGTTCATCATTACCACTTCCCATACGGTCAGAGCTCACTACTACTACCATGTTATCTCTTGCATCCGGAATGCACGCTGTCTCTTCTGCATCGTCTGCTGTAACTGCTGCGCCTCCCATAGCGATTGTTACTTTGTATTCTTTTTCCCCAAGCTTTTCAGATGTAACCTTTCCACCGCTGGAAGAAGCCATCTTTGTAACATTCTGCACTGCAATCTCATTGTCCACCAATACTTCGATTGTCTCCGGTCCTGTCAGAGCCTGCATAGCTTTCTTTGTCTTAATAACCGGGATCGGGCAGCTATCGCCCATTGCATTAACTGTAATCATGATAATTTCCACCTTTCTTAAACTATCCCTTTGCATTTATAGATATATTCTATCATTATAAGTGTAAAAGGTAAATATATTTTCTATACATCTGATTATATTCCTTTTCTTTATTTTATTCAAATAGATAGCTTCTATATAGTCCATCCTCTATAGACTGTTTCTATAGGTAATCGTTTTATAGACAGTTACCGCTTTTCATTTGAGGATGTGCATGGTACAATTATATCAGATGGGAGATGACTCCCACCTCTATAGGGTGAGAAACAAGCTGGTATCAGTGGTGGGAGTCAATCCCCCAGCTGATATAGCCTCCGGCAGGATTGCAGAGGCATTCTTGAATTATAGAAACGATAAGGAAAGAGGTACATTATGTGGATTGCAGATCAATGGAATGATTATGAAGTAATAGATTGCAGCAAAGGTGAAAAATTAGAACGCTGGGGTGATTACCTGTTAGTCCGCCCGGATCCGCAGGTCATCTGGGATACTCCTAAGAAGAACCGTGGCTGGAAGCACATGAACGGTCACTACCACCGTAGCAAAAAAGGCGGCGGCGAATGGGAATTCTTCGACCTGCCAAAGCAGTGGCAGATCCATTATAAAGATCTGACATTTAATCTGAAGCCGTTTAACTTTAAACACACCGGACTTTTCCCGGAACAGGCAACAAACTGGGACTGGTTCTCTGACAAGATCAAACATGCTGGCCGTGAAATCCGGGTTTTGAACCTTTTTGCCTATACAGGTGGTGCTACCCTGGCAGCTGCCGCAGCAGGTGCGAAGGTAACTCATGTAGATGCCTCAAAAGGCATGGTAACCTGGGCAAAGGAAAACGCAGTCTCTTCCGGTCTGAAAGACGCTCCGATCCGCTGGCTTGTAGATGACTGTGTAAAATTCGTAGAACGCGAGATCCGCAGAGGCAATCACTACGATGCCATCATCATGGACCCACCGTCTTACGGACGCGGACCTAAGGGCGAGATCTGGAAGATTGAAGATTCCATTCATTCCTTCATCAAGCTCTGCACGAAGATATTATCCGATGATCCGTTATTCTTCCTGGTCAATTCATACACAACCGGACTTGCACCTGCTGTATTGACCTACATGTTAAGCACGGAACTTGCTCCATGGAACGGTACTGTAGAATCTCAGGAAATCGGACTTCCGGTTACAGAAAGCGGACTGATTCTTCCTTGCGGCGCATCTGGACGCTGGGAAGCAAACTAACGAAACTATTATATATAAATTCAGCCCTATGATTAATCAAACAGTTTTGATTACTAATCACATCGTTTGATTAATCATAGGGCTGATTGTGTATATTAATGCCTATTGAATCTTTATTCCATTTTCCGTTTCTTCCGTCGCAGCTTCGTAAAAGCCTTTCATTGCAGTAATCATATATTCCAGATCTTTCACGCCTGCCGTCTCATAGCTGGAATGCATGGCGAGCTGCGGAAGTCCGATATCCACGCACGGCACCGGTACCTGAAGTGCAGAAATATTGCCAAGTGTGGAACCGCCTGCGATATCCGAATGATTGGTAAATACCTGTGTCGGCACACCTGCTTTCTCGCAGATGCGGCGGAATACTGCTGCCGTCACGCCATCAGACGTATAACGCTGATTACCACTGAATTTGATCACAACTCCCTGATTGACTAACGGACGATTGGATGGGCATGCCTTTTCCGGATAATTCGGATGTACTGCGTGCGCATTATCTGCGGATAACATCATGCTTCCTGCGATCAGCCTCCGGTAATCGGACGCACTGCCGCCCAACGCTTCCTGTATCCGTTCCAGTGTATCTGCCAGAAATGTTGATGCCGCACCCTGTCTGGTTGAACTTCCTACTTCTTCATTATCATAGACACAGTGCACCGGAATCCGGTCATGTTCCTCTGCACTCAAAAAACTGGTCATAGATGAATACACACACTCCAGATCGTCTAATTTACCAATCGATATAAATTCATCTTCTGAGCCCCAGACACTGCCCGGCATACGGTTATATACATAGAGGTCACTTCCAAGAATATCTTCTTCCTTCACATCTGCTTCACGGGCAATCCGGTCCATAAAGCTTTCCTTTTCGCCCTTTGTTCCCATACCATATAACGGTAGCATATCCTTCTGTGCATGGTAATCATATCCCGTATTGATATCACGGTTCATGTGGATAGCAAGACTTGGAAGCATCAGCAGATCCTTATCGATCTGAACCAGCTTCACTGTGACGCCTTCTTCACTCTTCACGAGCAGTCTTCCCGCCACAGAAAGCGGACGGTCAAACCATGTCGAACAGATCATACCGCCGTATTTCTCCACATTCAGACGGACATACGCCTGCTCTGACCACAATTCCGGATTCTCTTTAAGCTTCAGGCATGGCACATCACTGTGGCTTGCCACAATCTGGAAGCCGCTAAATGTCCCCTTAGGAACACGGAATGCGACCATCGCAGAACCATTGCGGATCACGTAGTATTTGCCGCCATGTTCCAGCTTCCACTCTTCACGCTCCAGAAGCTGCTTATAACCCTGTTCTTCCAGTTCCTGCTTCATGTTGTCAATCACATGGAAAGGCGTCGGACTCTTTTCTATAAATTGGAATAATCCTTCTGTATAATTCATAATCATTCTCCTTTTCTCAATACCGATCAATACATCTAAATGATATTATAACAAATGTGACACTTTATCGGTAACGAATACGAAAGGTTTTCTAGATGCGATCCATACCAATGCCAGACAGAACAAAATCAACAGGATACTTTCTGTATTACTTCTCACCGAAGCCAGCACAGGAGTTGCGTATTTCAGACAACTGTACACCAGTCCATGAAAGATATATACTGCCATCGTTCGTTCTCCGATATATGAATAGGCTTTTTTCTCTGCCGGAAGCACCAGCATGAGCAGATAAATCAATACAAAAGACAGCACATAACATCCGCAACGGATCAGCATCCCCTCCACCGGATCCAGCCCGAGTCCTGCATAAGAATATCTGCCATAAAAAATCTTCACCGGAAGCTTATGATGATAGTCATCCACAAACAATCCTATGATCAGCATTGTAAGAACAGCCAGCGCCCCACAGTATCCTGCCGGCTTTCGGAATCGTTCCAGCACACTGCTGTCAAATTCCATCCCCGCCATAAAAAACGGAAAGAAAAAAAGAATCCTTGGTATGGACAGATAATTGCCGAGTCCCACAAAGCCAATCAAAAGTCCGCCCGCAAACAGAAGCGGCATATGATATGGAACTTTCCTGATTACCGGCGCCAGCAAACGCCATACAAATAAGGCCATCAGATACCAGAGTGAGAACTTCGGCCGGTCAAAATAAAGTCCCGTATGTTTATCCAGCACCAAAGTATACAAGAAATAATATACCAGTTCATATACAAAATACGGTATAACCAGTCCCTGTATTAACCTTTTTATAGATGGAATGCGCTTAGAAAAATAACCGGATATAAAAATAAATGCGGGCATATGAAATGCCACAATTCCCCACTTTAATTCATATAAAAAAGAATTCTGGTCGTAACACGGTTCGATAAAATGACCGATTACAACCAGAATGATCAAAAGCACTTTATAGTTATCAAATAAATATTCTCTCTGTTGTTCCTGCTTCAATTTCATCACCAGAGACTATTTTAGTACACCGATATCCGTCTTTCAATCCGCATTTTCTCAGAAAAAGCGATTGAATTTCACTGAAAATTCATGCATTTTATCCCATTCCATTCATAACTACCCTTGCGAATATCTTGACAAAAACTGTCTGGTGCGTTCTTCCTTCGGATGATCGATCACCTGCTTAGCGTCACCCTGCTCCACAATATATCCATCATCCATAAATATAATCTGATCTGCCACATCTCTGGCAAATGCCATCTCATGTGTAACGATGATCATGGTCGTCTTCTGATCAGCAAGACCACGGATTACACGAAGCACTTCTCCGGTAAGCTCCGGATCCAGTGCAGATGTAGGCTCGTCAAAACACAGGATATCCGGCTTTAGCGCCAGCGCTCTTGCAATGGCAACTCGCTGCTGCTGTCCACCGGACAACTGATGTGGATAATGTCCTGCACGATCCGCCAGTCCCATCTGCGCCAGAAGTTCCTTTCCGTGTTCCTCTATCTCCGCAAGGATCTGTTTTCTATTCTGCTTATAATCCGGACGTTCCTGTGCCAGGAGCTTCTCAGCCAGTGTGACATTTTCCAGTGCCGTATACTGTGGAAATAAGTGAAACGCCTGAAATACCATGCCAAAATGCAGTCTCTTACTGCGCAGCTCCTTGTCGCTCATCTTCACCGGACGCGATGCGTCAAATACGGTCTCACCATTGACTGAAATCGTTCCCTGATTCGGCGTCTCCAGAAAATTCAGACAACGGAGCAATGTTGTCTTACCGGAACCCGATGATCCGATAATCGCCAGAGCATTGCCCTTTTCCAGGGAAAAACTTACATCTTTCAGAACTCGTGTGCTCCCAAAATGTTTCTCTATATTATTTACCTCTAAAACAGCCATTTCTCGCACACCTCCTATTTAAAATAATCCAGTTTTTTCTCAATATAGTTAAAGAGCAGTGTCAGGATACCGATAAAGATCAGGTAGAACACTCCTGTGTAAAACAACGGCCAGGTCAGTCCCGCTGATTTCATAAATGAATATCCTGCAAATGTCAACTCATATGCCGCAATGATTCTGGCAAGAGATGTATCCTTAACCAGTGTAATAATCTCGTTAGACATCGGCGGCACAACACGCTTCACCATCTGAAGCAGTGTGATCTTAAAGAAAATCTGACTCTTTGTCATGCCAAGTACCTGTCCTGCCTCTCTCTGTCCAGCCGGAACTCCTTCGATTCCACCCCGGAAAATAACCGAGAAATAACAGGCATAGTTGATTACAAAGGCGACTACCGTTGCCGTAATACGACCTGCTTCATTACCACTCCAGATATTATGCCCAAGCCACAGACCCGGTCCGTAAAAGATAATGATGAGCTGAAGCATCAGTGGCGTTCCCCGGATGATCCAGACAAAGACCTGAATCAGGTAGCGGAGCGGTTTCCATCTGCTGGCACTTCCGATACCAAGAATCAATCCTGCCGGCAGTGCAAATACCAGCGTCAATATAAAGATTTGAAATGTGGTCCACAGACCTTTTGTTAATTCCAGTGTTACTGTTCCAAACATTGTATCTCCCTCTTACGCGATAACAAGGCAGAGAGCTCAGGCTCTCTGCCTTATCCACGATGTCTTTCATGCTGTCAGTTATATATGATTGCCGATTCTACTTCTGCTCCAGTACTGCGTCTGCAATGCCGTATTTCTCAGCAATTTCCTGTGTCTTGCCATCTTTGTATGCCTTGGTAAGCTGTTCATTGATATATGCTGCCAGATCAGAACCTTTACGGCATCCGACTCCATACTCTTCTGAAGTCAGTTCATCAGAGTGGATCAGATCCGGATAGCTTGTGCCTTCCCCGATCATAGCACTTGCCATCAGCAGGTCAATGATTGCCGCATCCGATGTACCAGATGCAACTTCCATCAGGGCATCTGCCTGTGATGCTACGGAATTGGCATTGTATCCTTCTTCTTCGGCTACTGCTTCTCCGGCAGATCCTGCCTCTACTGCAAATGTCAGCTTAGACGGATCATCCAGCTTAGACTCGTCCGCCGTAACGATAACCTGTCCATTGCTGCAGTATGCATTGGTGCATTCCATAGAATTCTTCACTTCGTCAGTCAGTGTCATACCATTCCATACGACATCGATGTTCTTAGACTTGAGCTCCATGATCTTATTATCCCAGTCAATCTCTACAAACTCTACATCTACTCCAAGAGATTCAGCAACCATCTTTGCCATATCCGCATCGAAACCGACCCATTCTCCGGAATCATCTTTATAATCCATTGGTTCAAAATCGGTGATGCCTACCACCAGAGTTCCCTTATCTTTAATATAATCCACATCACTGTCTGAATTCTTGCCTCCGCAGGCGGTCATGGAAAATACCATTGTCAGGCATAATAAACTTGCGATAATCTTCTTTTTCATAAATGTCTCCTTTGTTTTCGTTCTGCTAATTTAGTAGCATTGTAGCATGGTAGCAGACTAAAGTAAAGCATTTTTTTCAATACAAGAAAAGACTGCTGCAAACATTTCTGTTCACAGCAGTCTCATCCTGCCCTTTATGAATCTTAACCTTTGTTCTGCATCTCCACCAGACGCTCACCACAGTACATCTCCCGAAGCTTCGGCTTTTCAATCTTGCCTGTCGCATTTCGCGGTACTTCTGCAAAAATATATTTGTGCGGACGTTTGTAACGAGGAAGCTTCCTGCAGTATTCTTCCAGATCTTCCTGGGTACATGCATATCCTTCTTTCACTTCTACAACAGCTGTTGCGATCTCTCCCAGACGCTTATCCGGCAGTCCGATGACAGCCACATCCTTAATGGCATCGCAGCCGCGCAGAAAGTCTTCGATCTGTACCGGATACAGGTTCTCTCCACCGCTGATGATGACATCCTTCTTACGGTCTACAAGGAAGAGGAAACCGTCTTCGTCTTCTTTTGCCATATCTCCGGTGTACAGCCAGCCGTCTTTTAAGGTATCCGCAGTTGCCTTCTCATCTTTATAGTAACAGGTCATAACGCCAGGACCTCTTAACAGAAGTTCACCGACCTCGCCCTGTTTTACGTCTTTGCCATTCTCATCCACCACACGGGTCTCCCAGCCGTATCCGGCTTTACCGATAGCTCCGATCTTATCAATATTCTCCACGCCAAGATGTACAGCACCTGGTCCAATAGATTCGCTGAGTCCATAGTTGGTATCGTACTGATGCTGTGGGAAGTATTCTTTCCAGCGCTTGATCAGACTCGGCGGCACCGGCTGTGCCCCAATGTGCATCAGACGCACCTGATCCAATTTGTAATCAGATAACTTCAGATCTCCGCGGTCCAGTGCATCCAGAATATCCTGCGCCCACGGTACCAGCAGCCACACGATCGTACACTGCTCATTCGACAATGCATCTAATATATATTTCGGCTTGGTTCCCTTCAGGATCACTGCCTTGCCACCAGTCAGCAGGCTTCCGAACCAGTGCATCTTCGCACCGGTGTGATATAACGGCGGAATACACAGGAACACATCATCTTTGGTCTGTCCGTGATGCTTCTGTTCTACCTTAGCCGCATGCATCAGGCTCTCGTGATTATGCAGGATCGCTTTCGGAAATCCTGTTGTTCCTGACGAAAAATAAATTGCCGCATCATCCTGGTCACTAATCTCTACATTCGGTGCCATACCAGAGCAGTTCGCCGTCTGATGGGCATAACTCTCTGCAAATGACGGACATCCGTCTCCCACGAAGAACAGCAGACGGTTTTTAGAAACGGAATCTGCAATCTCTTCCACACGCCCGATAAATTCCGGTCCAAATACCAGTACATCTGTGTCCGATTTATTGACACAGTATTCAATTTCATCTGCCGAATAGCGGAAATTCAATGGAACAGCAAGAGCTCCGGCCTTCAGAATACCAAAATAAATTGGCAGCCACTCCAGACAGTTCATCAGCAATATTGCAACTTTATCACCGCGCTTCACGCCTCTGCTCAGGAGCAGATTCGCAAAACGGTTCGCTTTCTCATCAAACACACTCCATGTGATCTCTCTGCGATAATGTACAAATGGAGTCGGTTCAATCAGCTCATACTCTTTCCATGTGATCCGGCGGTCTTCCGGCTGTTGCGGGTTAATCTCCACCAGAGCAATGTCATCTCCGTACTTTTTCGCATTTTCTTCTAACAGTTTTGTAATCGGCATCTCGCTTTACCCCTTTAACGCTTTTATTCACTAAAGTACACTTTAACATATCTACCGATAAAAGTCAATCAAAGTATTCAAAAAGACAGCTGCTCTTTCGAACCGCTGCCTCAATGAACATACAAGTCTATTGGTTCTTTTTCTCAGGGAATGCAAAGATGAATACCAATGAACTGATCAACAGCATTCCCGGATAGAAAAGCTTCGGGATCACATCAAACGCAGACAATTCATGTCCCATCTCATGCACTGCCGAAAGCGCCACCAGCATCTGCGCACCATAAGGAATCACACCCTGGGAAATACAAGAGAATGTATCCAGCAAGGATGCCGCTTTGCTGTGCGTAATTCCATATTCTTCTGACATTTCTGCCGCAATTGGATTCGCCATTACAATGGCTACGGTATTATTGGCCGTTGCAATATCCATTGCTGCTACCAGAAGTCCCATACCAAGCTGTCCTCCTTTACGTCCCCGGAATACCTTACGAATTGCCGAAAGCAGTGCTTCGAAACCACCGTATTCCCGAATCAGGGCGCAGAGAGCAGCTACCAGAATGGCTACCATACAAGTCTCAAACATGCCTGAGATTCCAGAGCCCATATTTCCGATCATATCCACTACCGTTGTCTGTCCGGTTGCAAGCATGATAATAATTCCCGAAAAGATGCCTGCCAGAAGCACAACAAATACATTGATGCCGATAATACCTCCTGCCAGAACAAGTACATATGGAATAATCTGAAGCAGATGGTATTCATGTGCCACCGCACCATTCAGGGTTGTGCGAAGTGACAGGATCAGGATCAATACCAATGTCACCAGTGCTGCCGGAAATGCAATCCAGAAATTCTCACGGAATTTATCCTTCATCGGGCATCCCTGCCCATTGCAGGCTGCAATCGTTGTATCCGATATGAAGGAAAGATTATCTCCGAACATTGCTCCTCCCATAACAGAACCGACACAAAGTGCCAGGTCAAAACCAGATGCATCCGATACCGCCGCCGCGATCGGTGCGATCAGTGTGATCGTTCCTACCGATGTTCCCATGGCAGTTGACACAAAACATGCCACCACAAAAAGTACCGCCACTGCAAATTTGGCCGGAATCAGCGACAGCATAAAATACGCTACGCTTTCCGCACTGCTGCGTCCTACAACGCCCACAAAGCTTCCAGCCACAAGAAAGATCAGCAGCATGGTAATAATATTTTTATCAGCAATTCCCTGTGCCATAATCCCCAGCTTATCATCAAATGACACTTTACGGTTCTGCAGACAGGCCGTAAGAATCGCCACCATAAATGCCAGCACGATAGGAATATTATAGAATCCCATCGGAATCTTCATCACATATTCAAACACAATTCCAAGTCCCAGATACAGGACCAGAAATACACCAATTGGCAATAATGCCTTCGGATTACTCTTTTTCATTGTCTTACCCTCTCATTCTTCCTGAAATTATTACTCGTAAAATGTTTCCCGTTCCATGTCTTCACTGACATGTTCCCGCTCCGTCTGCCGGATCACTTCCTGATGACCGGTCAGTGCCGCAAACGGAGCAAATTGTGCCGCCCGGTCGCGTCTTGCCATCTGTGGATGATTCTTCGACACCGGATGCGGCATATCCAGCATATCTTCGTATTTGCTGAAATCAATCTCTTTCATACTTTTTCTGCCTCTCTTATACCTTATCATACACTTTATGTTTATGACCAGCTTTGTTCTTACGCCTTGTGGCCGCCGATCTGGCTGTTCCTCTCGATTGTGGTCGCACCTTCTTCCAGATTCATGCCCTTGAGCACCGCATTTTTCCCATAACGCTTCTTAATCTCCAGAAGTGCCTGCTGCAGATGCTTCTCACGTTCCTTCGCTTCTGCCGCCTCTTTCTCTTCCAGTTCCTTTTTTCCATAATCGGTAAACAGATTCAGCTGCTCATAGCGCTCTTTCTTCTGCGCCTGCTTTTCTTCTATCACATGATTTGCAGTCACATTTACCCGGCGCACCAGGAGATCCGGATTCACAATCCGGTCATACAGCTCCATTACCGCCCGGATAATCTCTCTGGATGATGCCGTATGCTCCGGGAGATTCGTCGTGCCATGTGCATGTTTCGGAACGCTTCTTCCATAGCGGTCTGTCGTCACTTCACCATGATATTTACTGCGGATCTTCGAATCCTCCAGACAGCTCCTGTCATAACCAACAGTCAGCACCATCTGATCTGCCGCCAGTCCATGCGCTGCAAGGTCAAGTGCTAAAAGATCTGTCATCTCCTGCACGATTAGTCTGGCTTTCTTCGCATCATACGGACAATGCAGCACTTGTCCGGAGCCCATGCTGTTCGTCTCCGGCTTGTACGACTTGATATCCTCCATTGTACATGGCTCATATCCCCAGGCGTGATCGATCAGAAGTTCCGCATTTACCCCAAACATCCGGTACAACAGTTCTTCATTATAATACTCACCCAGCTCACCAATCGAACACCTGGCAATATCCCCCATCGTGTAAATACCCTGCTCCGCAAGCTTTTTTGCATATCCATGGCCGACTCTCCAAAAGTCTGTCAATGGCTGATGCGTCCACAGCAGTCTTCGATATTTTCTTTCATCCAGACTCGCAATACGCACGCCGCGTCTGTCCGGCGGAATATGCTTCGCCACAATGTCCATGGCAATCTTGCTGAGATACAGATTCGTGCCGATCCCCGCCGTCGACGTGATGCCCGTCATCTCCAGCACATCCCGGATGATCTTTCCCGCAAGCTCCTCCGCCGTCATCTGATACGTGTTCAGATAATGCGTCACATCCATAAACACCTCGTCAATCGAGTACACATGCATATCTTCCGGTGCCACGTATTTGAGATAAATATCGTAAATGCGTCCGCTGTACTCCAGATACTTTGCCATCTGAGGCGGCGCTGTCACGTAATCTGCCTTCATCTGCGGACGATATTCTAACTCTATCGAATTGACCGAACTTCCTTCCAATGTGCCGCCCGGTGCTTTCCGCTGTCTGCCGGCATTGACCTTCTGCATCTGCTGTACCACCTGAAAGAGTCTCGGTCTTCCCGGAATCCCATAAGCCTTCATAGATGGTGACACCGCAAGGCAGATTGTCTTTTCCGTACGGCTCTTATCAGCTACCACGAGGTTTGTGTGCAATGGATCCAGACCGCGCTCCAGACATTCCACCGATGCATAAAAGGACTTCAGATCAATTGCGATATACGTATGCTTTTCTTCTCTATGATCTGCCATCCTACACACCTCGGATCTCGGCAGTACTTCCGCCGCTTCGCTCTTTCTTCACCACGATCTGGCAGTCGATCCGATTCTTCAGCTCATCTACATGGGAAATGATTCCCACCAGACGTTTACTCTCTGCAAGTCCTGCCAATGCCTGAACTGCCTGTTCCAATGACTCCGAATCCAATGATCCGAATCCTTCATCCACAAACATCGTATCCAGCCGTATACCGCCTGCAGATGCCTGGATCTCATCGGCAAGTCCAAGTGCCAGCGACAGGGATGCCTGGAAAGACTCACCACCGGAAAGTGTGCGGATACTTCTCTCACTTCCATTATAATGATCAATCACATCCAGTTCCAGTCCGCTCTGGCTTCGGAGATTACTGCTGCCTCTGCGCCGCTTCATCTCATACTGTCCTCCGGTCATGACCATCAATCTGGTATTGGCTCTGGCAATGATGCGGTCAAAATACGTCATCTGCACATAAGTCTCCAGCATGATCTTTTCCTTACCCGGAATATTACCCATAGCGGTCACTGCCAGCGAACGAACCATCGCATATTGCTTTTCCTTCTCCACCAGTTCTTTGCTTCGATTCTGCAGATTCTTTAATACGGACTGATTATTCTGAATCCGGTGATGCAGTTCTTTCCCGCGTTCTTCACATGCTGCTTTTTCTGCTTCTATCTCCTTCTGCTTCTGCTGTAACGCTTCCGTATCCACTTCCACCGCTTCTTCCAGCTGCTGTTTCAGTTCTGCCAAACGTCCCTCCGTTCCGGCAATTTCCACTTCTGCTGTCTGAACTGCTTTTTCTGCCTGTTCCATCTGATGCTTCATCACATTCTGCTTCTGCACAAGTTCTATATGCTTCTCCTGTGCTTCCTTCTGTCCCGAATATGGAAGCACTTCCGTCAGTCTCTGAATTTCCTCCCCAGCCGCCTTCTGCTTACTTTCAACTGCTGCCTGACGCTCCCTGATCTGCTGCAGTTCTTCTGTTACTTTCTCCAACGCTTTTTCCTGCTCCGGGAGCAGTCGGTCCCACATATCCTTCTGCTTTACCTTCTCTGATGCAAGCTTCATCTCCTGCTGTAACCGCATTCCCGCTTCCTGTCCCTGCTTCCGCAAAGCCATAAGACATGCCGTTATCTCTTCCGAAGTTCCTGCAAGTTCCAATTCTTCCGCTTCCTTGCGGATGCTTTCTTCCCTGCTTCTCACATTTCCAAGCAGTTCCCCTGCTGTTCTGCTGGCTTCCGCTTCCTCCGCTCTGCACTGTTCCAGTTCCTGCTGTAACATTTCCAGCTCTTCCTTGGACGGTGCACCCGGATTCTGCTCTGCCGGTGCCGGATGATGCATGGAACCGCACACCGGGCATGGTTGATCTTCGACTAACGTCTGCGCAAGTATGCCTGCCTGTTCATCTAAGAACGCCTGATTCTTAACGCGGTACTCTGCTTCTTTTTTCTGTACTCTGTCCCGCACTGTCCGATATTCCTGCTGCTTTAACGCAAGACTCTGTCTCTGCTTCTCATACTGCTGTATATCCTGCGCCAGATTCTGCAGGCGTTCCATATATTTCTGATGCTTCTCGGATTCAAACAAAAGCTTCTGATACTCTTCCGGTGCACCTGCAAGCGCTTCGCCTGCTTTCTTTCCTTCCCGGATCTTGTCTTGCAACTCTGCCAGCTTCATCTCACGCTGTCTCTGCCGGACTGCCAGCTTCGCACATTCGTCCTGACTCTCTCTTTCATTCTTTCGCAGTTCTTCCAGGCGAAGATACTGTGGCATCAGGCTTTCCAACCGGCTGATCTCGTCTCCAATCCGCTGACGCTCCGGTCCTTTTTCCTGTTCTCCCTGATATCTACGCCGCACTTCCACGAGCTGTTCCTGTTGTTCTTGTCGCTTGTCTTGCAATTCCAGATACAGCTTCTGCCTCTTCTTCCGCTCCCGATCCCGTTCTAACTCGGACCGGATCTTCTGCAACACCTGTTCTTTCTGTTGTAATTCTTCGAACAGTCCTGCCTGTATCTCCTGATCTGCCTTATTCTGTTCTGTTAGAAGTTCCATCACTTCTTCCACCGGTGTCTCTTCAGATGCATCTTGATTCCACAGAATCCCCTGGATATACTGCTTCACACTCTCACGCAGAGTCTCACATTCACGTTCCAGCGCGCGGTATTTTCCCTTCAGAATATCCTGAACCTGTTGATACGGTGCCGTCCGGAATATCTCACGAAATATTTTCTGCCGCTCTGTCGTTCCCTTCTCGATCAGATCCCTGAACTTTCCCTGTGCGATCATCGCGATCTGACAGAACTGTTCTCTGTTGACACCCATGATCTCTGTCACTGCTGCCGTCACATCTTTCGGCTTCGTGATCACTCTTCCATCCGGATAGATAAGCTCTGCCTCCGCTTTCTGCATCGTCATGCCTGTACCTCGTTTTGTCGGACGCTCGTACTCCGGATTCCTGCATACTTTATATGTCTTGCCCCCATAGATGAAGGTAAGCTCCACCTCTGTAGGCACGGACGGATCTGCATATTTGGAACGCAGCATTCCCGCTTCTCTGCTGTCACCGCTGGCTTCTCCATATAACGCAAATGTAATAGCATCAAAGATCGTCGTCTTGCCGGCTCCCGTATCTCCTGTGATCAGATAAAGTCCGCCTGCTCCCAGTTCTTCCATATTCAGTTCCTGTATGCCCGCATACGGTCCAAATGCCGACATGCGGATATAGACTGGTCTCATGCTTTATCCTCCCACACCTGTTCCATAATCTTCCGCATCAGCCTGAACTGTTCTTCATTCATCGGCTGATTATTCTGTGTCTCATAAAACTCCACAAATAGTTCCATCGGAGATTTCTTTTCGATGGCCTCAATCTCCTGTAACACCTGATTCTCGCGCGTTCTCGCATTATCGTAGTCTAACTTCATCAGATTCGGATAGATCACCTGCAGCTTTCTGACTGCATCTGGTATATCTTCCTCATCCGTCAATGTAATATGCAGATAGTCTTCCCTGTCCATATCCCAGTAATACGCCCGGTCTGTCAGCTCCATATACGTGCCTTGGATTTCCCGCATATCATGCTTTGGTGTCAAAGGAATGCGCCGAATCGACACCTTTCCTTTTTCTTCCAGTTCCACCACGGTAAGGGACTTCTCATGACCGGCTTCTGAAAAGGAATACTTTAATGGAGTCCCACAATACCGCACCGTGTCTCTCATGATCCGCTGCGGTCTGTGGATATGCCCCAGTGCCACATAGTCGAACCCGTCAAATACAGTTACATCCACATTGTCGGTGCCGCCCACAGAGATTTCTTCCGAGTCCGAACGTTCCGCGCCTGTCACAAACTGATGCGTTACCAGCACCTGTCTGGCATCCGCTTTTCTCTCCATATGGGAAATGGCTGTACGCATGGCATCTGTATAACTCTCTATCTCCTCCTCTGCATAACAGCGTCTTACATGAATCGGCTTGATAAATGGCAGTAAAAAGAACTGTACAATACCGTATGCATCTTCTAATTCCACTGGCTTTACATCTCCGTCATAGACCGGAGACACATGCACACCGCTGTGCTCCATCAGTTTCCCGCCAAATGCAATACGCTCTGCCGAATCGTGATTGCCACTGATGATCATAACTTCCACGCCCTGCTCCGCAAGCCCGCATAGAAACTGGTCAAATAACTGTACTGCTTCCGCCGGAGGTACAGGCTTGTCATAAATATCGCCCGCTAAGATCACCGCATCCGGATGTTCTTCTGCAACGTGTTCCAGAATCTGCTTCAATATATAGCGCTGGTCATCCAGCATCGAAAACTCATGCACCCGCTTCCCCAGGTGAAGGTCTGACAAATGTATGATTTTCATAAGACGGTGCCTCCTTTTGACATACGATTATTATACCTTATCTCATTAGATTTATATATATCAGTTAAAGCAATATGTCTTGCATCATTTGTTACTACGTGATATATTAAAGATACAAAAGGAGTAACCGCCAACAAGGTTGGTTGACCTCTTATAAGTATGACATAGACTGCCACCCTTTCCTGGTCAAAGTTCGGGGTGGCTTTCTTTCCACCCTGCAACACGGTTACTCATTTATTATGTTATCACATTTTCTTTTTTATTTCAATCATTTGTATCTCAGCTTTTCAATTTATATACAATCCACACTATTCCAACCACTGCCGCTATATACACCAATGCCACCAGCACGGAACTTTTCTTTCCACGTCCCCATTTGCCTGCTGCCAGATACATCGCATCCAGCACATCCGCCAGGAACAGAAACTGCAAAATCCCATGAAGCACAGCTGCACCTCCGCTGATCTTACCGGCGCGGACGCTCCCCCGAAGCACCTGTATGCTATATGCACTCCCCGGCAGGATTGCAAGCCAGCTTGAAATAATACTCCACCCAAGCATTGCCATCACAAACGGAATCCATACCGGCGCAGCAAAGAGTGCCAGTCCTCTGGTTCCCACAAGCACTCCAAATGTGAGAATAAAATAAACTATGAATAAAACAACAAAGTTCACACAGAAAAAGAAGACCAGACCATACTTATGGATCAGCATTCCGTTGATACAGCCAATCATGTCCTGTCTCTTGTATATTTGAAAGGACTTGACCATGTTCCAGATGCCAAGTACCACCAGTATTCCGCCATACACAAGCATCGGCAGGAACCACAGTACCGTCTGTGTCCAGTACGACATATCCACCACACCCATAAACCATGTGAATAGTTCAAAGTGAACCGCCATAAGCGGTGCACAAAGAGATAACAATATGACATAGATAACCGCTAACCGTTTTGCTGCTTTATCCATCCCGATCCACTCCTTTATCGTCACCTTTTGTAATAATTATTCCTTTATATTATCTCTGCTGTTCTCCACCGCACAGGAAATCGCTTCATTAAATGTCGGATGTGCACGCATCGCATACATGAGCTGTGTGGAAGTCAAGCCATTTGCCAGTGCCGTCGCAAGCTCTCCGATCATATCTGTCGCTCTGGCGCACATGATCTGCGCTCCCAGTAATACATCGCTGTTCGCCGCGAAGATTACTTTGATGAATCCTCCGGTCTCTCTGGAAATGATCTGCTGTCCATTGCCTTTCATATCATAACGTCCGACCCGGATCTGCACGCCTTTTTCTCTTGCCTGGGTCTCAGTCAGTCCCACGGATGCAATCTCCGGCTCGGTATACAGACAGCTTGGCACGATAGAAATCGGTGTAAACAGACAACTCGGCACCATGGATACGATAACAGACGGTGTCAGATCGTTCATTTTCTCCACCACATAAGTGCCCTGCGCTGACGCCACATGCGCCAGCTGGATACCGCCGATCACATCTCCGACGGCATAGATTCCCGGCACGCTGGTGCGGAAGAATTCATCTACCAGAATCTTGCCATGATCCATCTTGATCGGCACCTCCGGTGCAAATAATCCATCGGTATTCGGAATACGTCCCACCGACATCAGCAATGCCTCCGCATGTACACGCTTCGTACCCTCCGCGCAGACAAATTCACAGCATACGCCTTCTTCGTCGCGGGTAATCCGCTCCGACATACTTTCTTTATATATTTCCACGCCATGTGCCCGCATCAGACGTTCCAGTTCGTCGGAAAATTCGCTGTCGATACGCGGAATCAGATGATCCGATACTTCAATGATCGTAACTTTCGCTCCCAGATTACGGAATACGGTTGCTGTCTCCAGACCGGTCACACCACCGCCAAGCACGATCAGGCTATGATATTTATTACCTCCGGATGTCATCAGTGCTTCACTGGTCATAACTCCCGGCAGATCCGCTCCCGGTATGTCCAGTCTTCTTTCCTTAGAACCTGTTGCGATCAGTATCTTATTGCCAAAATAAAAGCTGCTGCTTCCGTCTTCAAATGTGACACGCACCTGCTTTCCTGACATAACTGTCGCAGTCCCCTGTACTGACTGGATACCAAGTTCTTTGAACTCCTCTTCCAGATTCTCCCGCATCTCACGCGTCGCCTGGTTCTTATATTCGATCATATCCTGCAGGTCATACCCTGCATCATCTGCATATAATCCGTATTTGCCGCATCCCAATATCTCCCGGTACAATGTCGATGCACGAAGCAGTGCCTTCATCGGAATACATCCACGGTTAATACAGGTGCCGCCGATTGGTCCTTTCTCGATGATCACCACCGACATGCCAAGCTTTGCAGCCTTCTTTGCAGCCACATAGCCGCCCGGTCCTGCCCCTATGATAAGCAGGTCAAATTTGTTATTCATACGTTACCTCCTGGCTCTCAGTCCATACTTCACATGCATTCTTTTAATCGATCTGCCAGTCGATCGGTTCCAGACCATGCTCTTCCAAGAATGCATTGGTCTGGCTGAACGGCTTACTTCCAAAGAATCCCCGATATGCAGACAGCGGACTTGGATGTGGTGCTTTCAGGATCAGATGCTTCGGATTGTGTAACATCGAAGCCTTCCGCTGCGCCGGGCCACCCCACAGGATAAAAACGATCGGCCTGTCCTGACTGTTCAGTGCCATGATCGCCGCATCGGTGAATTCTTCCCATCCGATTCCGCGGTGTGAATTTGCCTGATGCGCACGAACCGTCAATACTGTATTCAACATCAGCACACCCTGTTCTGCCCATTTTGTCAGACATCCGTGATTCGGAATCGTACATCCGAGATCATCATGCAGCTCTTTATAAATATTGACCAGTGACGGCGGAATATCTACACCTTTCTTTACTGAAAAGCAGAGTCCATGTGCCTGTCCCACATTGTGATATGGATCCTGCCCCAGGATTACCACCTTCACCTTCGATAACGGTGTCAGATGAAATGCATTGAAAATGTCATCTGCCGGCGGAAATATCTGATATCTGCTGTATTCTTCATTCACCTTTTTAAATAATTCCCGGTAATATGGCTTGCTGAATTCTCCTTTCAGGGCATCCAGCCAGTCATTATTAATCGCTGCCATACATTTCCTCTCCTCTGTGCTTTTACAGACGTACCGATACGCCTTTCTCACGCAAATATTCTTTTACTTCCCGAATTTCCAGTTCTTTGTAGTGGAACAATGATGCTGCCAGTGCCGCATCTGCCTTGCCATCTGTCAGCACCTCTTCGAAATGCTCAAGCGTACCGGCACCTCCTGATGCAATCACCGGAATTGATACTTCTTCTGCTATGATTCTGGTAAGTTCCAGATCATATCCGGCCTTTGTTCCATCGCAGTCCATGCTGGTCAGAAGAATCTCTCCCGCTCCTAGCTGTTCCACTTTCTTTGCCCACTCAACCGCATCGATACCCACATCGATACGACCGCCATTTTTATATATATTCCAGCCGCTTCCATCGGCTCTGCGCTTGGCATCGATTGCAACGACCACACACTGGCTGCCAAATTTGTCCGCAGCATCGGATATCAGACGTGGCGTATTGATTGCGGATGAATTAATCGATATCTTATCTGCACCTTCTCTTAACAGTGCACGGAAATCATCCACAGTACGGATGCCTCCTCCTACCGTAAATGGAATAAATACAGTCTCTGCTACCTTGCGGACCATATCTATAACTGTCTCTCTGGCGTCAGACGAAGCTGTAATATCCAGAAATACCAGCTCATCTGCACCTGCTTTATCATATGCCTTGCCAATCTCTACCGGATCGCCGGCATCTCTTAAATCTACAAAATTAACGCCCTTTACCACTCGTCCGTTATGTACGTCCAGGCAGGGAATAATTCTCTTGGTATGCATGTCATCTTCCTCCTTCTACAGCTCCACAAAATTTTTCAAAATCTGAAGTCCTACGTCGCTGCTCTTCTCCGGATGGAACTGACAGGCAAATACATTGCCCTTTTCTACAGAAGCGTGGATCGTCGTCGTGTAATCCGCCGTTGCGGTAACAATCTCTTTCTCTGCCGCCTTCAGATAATAAGAATGTACGAAATACACATATGGATGTTCGCCTAATCCTTTAAAAAGTCTTCCTTCTCGCGGAAAATCCAGTGAATTCCAGCCCATGTGCGGGATCTTATAGCCTTCCTTATCCGGCAGTTTCAGAATATCCCCTTTCAGAACTCCGAGACCTTCCACACCCGGCGCTTCATCGCTCCGCTCAAATAAAAGCTGAAGTCCCAGACAGATTCCAAGGAATGGCGTGCCTTTCTTTGTCACCTCACGGATCACCTCCACCAGTCCATACTGATGTAACTTCTCCATCGCGTCTCCGAATGCTCCGACACCCGGCAGGATCACATAATCCGCTGCCATGATCTCGTCTCTGTCTCTGGTAATCTTCACTTCCTGTCCAAGAAGCTGCATGGCTTTCTCCACGCTTTTAATATTTCCTGCATCGTAATCAATAATTGCGACCATATATCTGGTTCCTTTCTTCTGTATTACCTCTCAAGCATAACAATTTACTGCATATCATTTTACCTCTAACTCAAACCAAAAGGCAACCCCATTGTCATAATTCTCCACACCATATTTTCGATGCAGTGACTCCATGATGGCCTTGACGATAGACAGTCCGATACCGTTACCGCCATACTCTCTGGTATGAGCTTTGTCTACTTTATAGAATTTCTCCCAGATGTGTGAAATGTCTTCTTCCGGAATCGGCTTACCGGTGTTAAATACTGTCGTCCTTGCAATGCCATCTTTCACTTCAATCTTCACTTCTACCACCATGTCTCCCGCAAGATGGTTAAATGCATTGCTTACATAGTTTCTCACAACCTGTTCGATCTTATATTCATCGCCCCACACGTACAATGGCTCTGTCTGGCGAAAGCTTACCTTTGCCTGCTTCTGCTCTGCAAAAAGCTCCATGCTCTGCAGAACACCCTTCACTAACTCGGTCAGATCAAACCGTTCAAACTGAATCTTTTCATCACCAAATTCCAGCTGATTCAGATCCAGCAGATTACGTACCATATGATTCATCTTAGAGGCTTCATCCATAATGACATCACAGTAGAACTCTCTGCTCTCCGGATCATCATTCACGCCCTCTTTTAAGCCTTCTGCGTATCCCTGGATCAATGCAATCGGTGTCTTCAGTTCATGGGACACATTTCCCAGGAATTCATTCCGCATCTGTTCCAGTCTGTCCTTCTGCTCAATATCTTTCAACAATTGATTATTGGCACTCTTTAAATCTGAGATCGAACGTTCCAGCTTCTCTGACATCCGGTTAAAGTTCTCACCCAGCACACCAATCTCATTGTCACCACCGCTGGTGTATTTGGCATCAAAATCAAGCTCTGCCATTTTCTCTGAAAGTCCCGCGAGCTCTCGCAGCGGTTCTGTCAGACGTTTGGAGAAGAACCACACCATCAGGATTCCCACGACCAACACGATTAGCTCTACAACAATCAGAAACTTATTAGACAATGCTACACTCTGCTGGATACTCTCGATCGGGCTCTGAATCAGGAAAATATAATTGGTGCCGAGCGTTCCACGCATCATCAGATACTCCGTTCCCGCATCCTTTCCTCTGGTCTCTGTAAGTTCGTATTCATCTGTCTTCTTTAATGTCCGGTCATTTTTCTCTGTCCGGTTCAGCATAAACGCGTCCAGATTCTGCTGCAGATCCATGGTATGCTGCACATTGGTAATGATCTTCTGATCTTTCAGATTAACTGCCAGAAAAAACAGATTATTCTTCTCTGCCAGGCGTACCAGTTCACTGTATGTCTCCTCATCGGATGTATCCAGTTCGTCATTTTGTTCCGCATCCAGAAGTGCTTCGTACATGCTGATAAATTTGGCTTCTTTATTGTGGATATAATATGGTCCCAGCAGCCACACATTACATGCCAGAACCGCTACACACATAAACGCCAGAAGCGAGATGAAAATTACGATCATCTGTTTCTTAATCGAATGCTTCATTATTCCACCTCAAATTTGTAACCCATCCCCCAGATGGTCTTAATGTAATTACCTTTATCACCCAGCTTATTTCTCAGCTTCTTCACATGGGTATCAATGGTCCGCGCATCTCCGAAATAATCATAATTCCACACATTATTGAGTATCTTCTCCCTGGAAAGTGCGATTCCCTGATTCTCCAGAAAATATGTCAGCAGTTCAAATTCTTTATAGCTAAGGTCGATACTCTTGCCGTCCACCTGTACCTGATGTGCCGCCTTGTCAAGCTCAATACCACCGGCTTCCATCTTCTCTTCTGCATCTGTTCCGTATATACGCTTCAGAAGTGCGCCGACACGCGCCACCAGGATCTTCGGACTGAACGGCTTGGAAATGTACTCGTCCACACCAAGTTCAAATCCCTGCAGCTCATCACGCTCCTCAGATCTGGCTGTCAGCATGATAATCGGCACTGTGGAGTCTCTGCGGATCTCACGGCATGTCTGCCATCCGTCCATCCTCGGCATCATCACATCCAGAATCACCAGATCGATCTTCTGCTCATAGAAAATGTCCATTGCTTCCATTCCATCCCCTGCTTCTAATACCGAATAGCCTTCTCTCTGAAGGAAATCCTTTACCAGTTTACGCATTCTGCTCTCATCGTCTACTACCAATATCTGTATATTACTCATCTAACCACCCTGCCCTTTTGTATCATAATGGGGATTTCTGCCCTGTATCTTACGTTTAGTGTAGCACAGTTTTATGATGCTTTTGTGAATTTTTCTTCGCTTTTTCACAATTTTATGGTAGTATATCCGTAGAATCAAAAAAGAGGAGACGATTATTATGAAGTGTCCAATTTGTGGCGATACATTAACCCCTAGTAAAAAGAATCCTGATTACATGCTGTGCCACAGCTGCCGTAAGAAGTTCCGCCTTCCAAAAAAGCATACCACAGCACCTGTGAAGACCACACCGGTAAGAACCGAGCCAGTGAGTTCGGATGAAGATAACGATGATGATGTAGAATTCCATTTCCGTTATGCCAATATTCCACCAAAGGAAGTCCGTGAAAAGCAGGAGCGGGAGATGCGCAAAGCATACGATGAACTGCTTTCTATCGGAAA
>ERZ1034920.388-NODE-388-length-35936-cov-5.556813_pt1 | contig 35936 bp, 54 predicted proteins | sample MGYA00520688_ERZ1034920 | MGnify/ENA primary metagenome ERZ1034920 (study PRJEB33766, sample SAMN09781785) | gut metagenome | biome: gut microbiome | host: Homo sapiens | place: Madagascar | study: EMG produced TPA metagenomics assembly of the PRJNA485056 data set...
CTTCGGTTCTGATCTTCTTACTCATAAATAATTATCTCCTTCATATCAGACTTCATGACTATTACATTTTAGCACACTAAATTTGTAAAGTCCATAGTTATCCTTATAAAAAGCCAGAATATACTTATGTTTATACTTTTCTTTCTCTGATATTACATTTTCTTCATTCAGTATAACATAGAAAATGTTTTTCCGACACATACTAAAGACACTTTAAATACCGAACCATCTCAGGAGGTTAAATTTATGAAATCTAATAACAAATCCCACTTTCACATTCCATCTAATCAGGAAATCATTGATTCCTATGATTATCTCGCCAATTCTGCATCTATGCAGGACTGCACCGGATTAATTCCTTCTGCTCCACAGAGCAAAGCAGAACTGGAATCCTACGAAGATGTCTATCACTATCAGCCACCAGTCATGAAATCTACTCACCACAGGAAAAAGGCGGACTCCTGACATCCGCCTTTTGTATGCTATAGTTCTTTTTCAGTCTATTACTGTATCGCTTTCTCGGCAAATTCTGTGGTCACAAGATCTTTGTAAGGTGCACGTTCGGTCAGTTCGCCTGCATCTTCCAGAATATCCTGTAGCAGATCAAAGCTGTCTTCTTCAAAGACCAGATCTGCTTTCCAGGTATCCTGCTCATAATATCTGGTCACAATCTTTGTAATTGTCTCCAAATCTGTCTCATCAAACTGTGGTGCGATCACCTTTGCAATCTCTTCCGGTGAATGAGCCTGCACATAATCCATGCCCTTTTGAAGTGCATTTACAAACCCCTGAATCACTTCCGGATTCTGATCCAAATAGCTCTTCTTTGCTGAAAATGCAGTGTATGGTACATAGCCGCTATCCGTACCAAGTGATGCTACTACATAGCCCTTGCCCTCCGTCTCCAATGCAGTCGCACTTGGTTCAAATTCCACCGTATAATCATATTTTGACTGATCCCCCGCAAAGGCTGCTGCAGTAGATCCAAAATCGATGCTCTGGTCAATATTTACTTCCGATGGATCAATGCCATTCTGACGCAGAATATACTCAAATACCATCTCCGGCATACCACCTTTTCTGCCACCGATCACATTCTTACCTTTCAGGTCTTCCCATTTGAAATCCGGTTCATTGTCTCGTGCCACAAGAAAATTGCCGGCCCGCTGAGTAAGCTGTGTAAAATTCACCACATAATCTTTCGCACCCTCATTGTAGGTATAAATGGACGCCTCCGAACCCATAAAACCGATATCTGCTTCCCCGGAGATTACTGCAGTCATCGTCTTGTCAGCTCCAAACGGGGTTAACCAGTTAGGCAGAAACTTCTATATTATAATGGCTGTTTTTCCCTCTTTTTGAAGTTTCTTTTGAAGTGCTTCGGCATTCGCTTTTGACTTAAACGCACCCTTCTGTTCATACACCCGGTAGAGCTTACCTGCAGTCTCCGTCTTGGTAGACGTAGACATGCCCACCGCCGACAACCCGAACGCCTGAAGGATGCCCCTGGCGATATCGTCCATCCTAGCATTGAAAGTTTTGACATCATTTGCATTAGTGATGAATCCACATTCCATCAGCCGGTACGGATAGCCTTTTGCGGCTGCACGTTTCGGATTTGCCAGATCTGTCCGCCCTACTACAATCTGAGATCTGCCCGGAAAGATACCAGAGATCATTTTCGCCAAGGCGTTATCATACTGATCAGCTTTATATTTTCCGTTGATGATCACATGACCGCCCCTTGCAGATGCTGATGCGCTATCCATGTGAAGCTCAATGATCTGGTAATCCTTTGGAATGCTGAGTTTGCTGATACCATTATCTGCATACCAGTTCCGGCTCGTATCTGCAATTGTGACATTGCTTCCGCCCAGTGCACCGATACGTGCTGCCAAGGCTCTCACTCGTTCAGCTTCTGTGTATCCATTCCCCGGTGCTCCCGGATCACCGGCACCATGACCGGCTATGATAAATAAATGCATGCTTCGCTCCTTTCAAAAAAGAGGACGATTACTCGCCCTCTGAATTATTAATATTCGCCTGTTCTTCCACCTGTGACCGGATATGTTTGACAAGTGGCTGTAGGAATGCCGGAATCTTCACACCCATATCCTGTATATTCTCCAATATCGATATAATTTCATTGCAGATCAGCCACAGCGCCACGATGCATGCGATCAGGAATGTAACCGGTGACCGCCATCCAATCGTAGTGGATGCATATAGCAGCATCTCGTCAATAATTGCTCCCACTACTACTAAGAGCCACATGGACACCTTTTTAAATATTCCGCGGATGCTCTTATAAGAATTAATGTCCTCGGCTCTGTACTTGCTGGCCATAAGTCCAGTCATGTAATCAATAAGGTTGCACGCCACCAGCAATATCACCGGTACTGCCAACACTCCAAGAATGGCTGACAGGAATGCGAATATAGCCGTGAATATGGCTTTGATATAATTAGCTTGTTCCATCTTCATTTACCTCACTTCTTTCTTATTTTTCTGCACAAAAATAAGACCTCTCGGTCTTGCTCGTATCTCCATGTGTTCATCTACTCTCCAAGAAGCATAGCTATCTTCTTTGCCCGCAATACGTTTGCTCCGCCCGCAGTTACTTCCATATAGCACTCCGCATCATTTCCTACAATGGTTGTACCAGTATAAGTCTTAAGTGCCTTAAGTGCTTCGATCTCTTCTGGTGCGAGGTCGTTTTTGATTGGCTCTCGCATAAAATAGTACAGAATAACTGGGTCATTTTCTTTATATTTTTGGGCAACAAAAGCATTTAATTCATCCGCTGTTTCAAATAATCCAGCCATCTCATTCTTGGTTGTGTAAATAAAATTATATGCACTATTCGCTAAAAAGTTTCTTTTACTAAAATATTTCGACAAAGCAAAATAGCCACTTGGTTTTACTGCGCTTTGTTGTGGCAAATTCCAGTATGTGTTTGTCGAATCTGCCACAAATTTTAGCTTATCACCATCCAATGTCAAACTGTTTATCATCTGCACAAACTTCCCTCTATCCGCATCCACGTAATCCGCAACATACCGCTGACCATCAATCGTTATATTGGCATCGATACCAGTTGCTTCTTGGATAGCGTTGAGAGTGTGGTGGAGCTGGACGGTTTGCTCGGTGTAGGGTTCGTAATCATCAGTTTCCCCAACTTCGGTAATCATAAAATCACTGATTTCCAGGCTCATTCCATTGTTTCTAACTTCAACGTATTGTCTTTCTCTGTATTCTGTATATTTTGCTTTTACTGTTACTTTATCTCCTGTTACATTACAATGCTCAAACACAATACCGTTGAACGAAACTTCGACACGAGATGCAGAGAGCGGATTCCGAATCACATTAATTCTAAACGTTATAATGTAATCTTTCCCGACTTCAAGTTTTCGATTTATTCCAATGACAAAATAACCAGACTTATAACTTCCGACACCTGCCCCTTCTAAAATTTCTTGGTTCACAATAAGTTTGTCCGTCTTTTCGGTTGTGTTTAAAGTTGTGCCATACTCATTATTTAACGCTCTTTTATCTTCTGGGTTTTCTATACTGGCTGCACTGTATCCATATATATCGGTAAGATTTTTTCCTCTCACATTCACTTCAATACTTCCATTTCCACCAACGCTTACAATCTCCTGTGGATATTCTGGTGACGGTGATGGCTTACCACCAGTGTATGGTTCATACGGTATTTGTGCTTCACCAATACTTAACATCGCATTTTTAAACTTGGTATACGTTCCAACATCATTTTTATTATCTTGGTATATTTTCACTTCTGTTACATCACTGTCTAAAATAATTGTTTGTCCTGCAGAAAGTGTTTGATTACCCATAACGATTTGTAATTTTATATTATATGTACCGTTATATTCAATAACATCTGCGTCAAACTTTACCTCTGTTCCTGCTGTCAAATTTACCGGAAAGCGTTTTGAAAATCTATTAGTTTCTGTTTTTTTAATCCTGTATGTACCATCATCATTCTTTACTAAGCATTCATTCAACATACTGTCAACATCTATTAGATTTGCTCCTGTCGTACTCTCCTGCTCGCTCATGCCATATAGTTTAAGGTCCTTCAACAACTTACCTTCAATGGTATCCGTCAGCACTACCGGATTTCCGGAGGCGGATTTCTCCGCCCCGTTCTTAGCCAGTGCCTTGTATAGCAATACCTTATCCATTACACCCACGCTCCCCATGTTCCATCATTTGCCATGATACATATATCTAATGCCGGTGTATAGCAGATACTACCGGGAGTAATGCTTCCAGTTCCGGTAAGACCCGGAACGTCTGCTATAAGCGTCGGAAGCGTATCTTCCTTGCTGTCAGCCAGAAGCTCCAGGCGCATCCCACCATCACTGTAATTACGCTTAATATCAAGTAATTCAACCATACTTTCTCACCTCAATCTACTGCAATAACCTCGTCATACCCATCTGTCTTCAGAATGGTATCAACGTCCTCTTTCCAGTTCTTGTACAGGCTGGTTCTCACGAAATAAGCTCTATATTTCTTCTGACCTTCCTCTGTGCTTTTGTCTGCTCCCTTCATGATCATTCTTGCGATAAAAGTTGCCATATTTGTCATTCCTTTCTTTCCTTTCTACTCTGTTTCTGTTCCCATAATGGATGGGATGATTTCTGTCAGGACGGTGTCCATCGTGGCTGATAATTCTGCATTCTCAGCAGCAAGTGCTTCCGCTTTCTCCTTCAGTTCTTCGTTCTCAGCTTCCAACGTGGCAAGTCTTTCCTGTGCTGTAGCACCCTTCTTGTAGAGCGTCACGCCGAGAATGCCGGCAGTGTACTTGACCAGAGCATTGAGCTCTGTATAATTCTCGTACTTCGCAAGCGTTGACTCCCGTTCTTTCACAGTCAGCTTTTGCAGCTTGAAGGTGTCTGAGAACATTGTCCTAAGATCTTCCTCTGTGGCTGAGATGGTCTTGATCAGCAGGGATCCGTCCAACCGGATGTCTGCTGACTGGATAACCAGCTCAGTGGCATCATTGAATATAAGTTTCATGTTGCTCCTTTCCGGAGTGATTCTTAATAAAATGGCAAATCTGGAATATTGACCTCTGCCGATCAAAACAATCCCATCACAGAATACCAGCTGTACAAGATGGGTAAGATGGTCGTCTTCAATGTTACGAATTACAAAAAGGGACAAGGTGCTGTTAATGGTCGAGTGATTGGCACTATCCAAGAAGGATTTCTTCCGCCACATACCATAGCTATATCATTCGGAACAAGTGGCGCTGATCAATTCGATAGTTCTGGAAATCCTGGTAGCCGAATATTCGTAAACGATGCAGGTGTAGTGACGCTGTACTGCAATAAAAATACTGGAAATTATATTTCATTTACAGCCTGCTGGGTAACTGATTAACGGCCATACCAATACAACACCCCGTACCAGCTTGCATGTACGTTAATTTTTCGGAATGATTAAATAACCTACAAGCAGCGAATGTCCATTGACGAAACCGCTACCTCTTGCCCAAATTGTAACTTTATTGCCTTGGATTTGTGTCACCGAAAACGAAATAACCTGTTCGTAAGGAGTATCACGTATAGAAAACATTGATGTAAAAATAACGCCACCATTCCACTGGTCAGTGCCTAAATCTATAGTTGCATATAGATAAGAAGCGTCATAATAGCCAAGCGTTACCGTTCCGACCTTGTACTTTTGTTTGTCCATCTTGCCATTTTATTAAGAACCACTCCTTTGAATCTAAAGTTAATAGTTACTATATAAAAGCGCATAACAAAAGCACCCGACTACCAGCCGGATGTATTGGCAACACGGAGATTAAAGGGGAATCTCCTCCTTATTTATTTTTTTGTATGTTATGCACTTAAATATTTCTTGTGATGATATCTCACTGAATCCTGATCCAGCTGAGCATACCTTAATGTTGTGTCTGATTTGACATGACCTGCCATACAGGATGCTTCCTGCAACGGCATACCTCTATTGAGAGCATTGGTAATTGACGTGCCGCGAAACTTATGCGGGTACGCTTTCACGCCAACTCTTCTTCCGGTCCTACGAACAATATCTTCTACACCCTTATCTGTCAGTCTCTTATACGGTGATTTGAGTGACACGAACAGTGCTGGATTTGTATCTGTCCGTCCCTCCAAATATTCTAGCAGATACATATGTGTCCGTTCGTTCAGGTAAACAATGCGTTCCTTGTCACCTTTTCCGCAGACAATTAAATCCTTGGTAGAAAATCTGATATCGTCCCGGTTTAATTTGACCAGTTCTCCAACTCTAACAGCAGTGGAATACATGAACTCCATCATAGCCTTATCTCTAAGTGTCCGGCATTCTCTCAAGAGCTTTTCTCGTTCCGCATCAGTAAACGGCTCTCTCACCCTGATCGGAACTTTAACATCTTCTACCAGTACCATTGGATTCTTTCGGACTCGGTCTCGATCACGCAACCATGAAAAGAAGCTACTGTATATCGATCGTACACCTTTAAGAGTACTGTTTTTAATGTTCCGGATTCTCTTGTATGCCCTCATGTAATTCGATATATCCGAATCCGTAATATCAGCCACTGCCTTGTTGATGTATGCTAACAATCTTTCCAGTTCGTACCGATACCGGATGATTGTTGCCTGGCTCTTCCCTTCCAGAGCCTTGGACATCAGAAAGTCTTCCAAATCGCCCTGCCAACTGTCATCCATCACCATCAGTTCATTCGTTAATCGCAGCTCGCATCCATCGAACGTCACCCGGAGAACTAACTGCAATTCCCGGAGTTGTTCTTCTGACAACATGTCCTGCATCTGCCGTATTACTTCCATAATCTTTTGTTCCATCTGCTACACTCCTTTTTGATTTGAGTGTAGCATATTGCCATCCGCTTACTTAATTAAATGGCAAATCTGGAATATTGACCTCTGCCGATCAAAACAATCCCATCACAGAATACCAGCTGTACAAGATGGGTAAGATGGTCGTCTTCAATGTTACGAATTACAAAAAGGGACAAGGTGCTGTTAATGGTCGAGTGATTGGCACTATCCAAGAAGGATTTCTTCCGCCACATACCATAGCTATATCATTCGGAACAAGTGGCGCTGATCAATTCGATAGTTCTGGAAATCCTGGTAGCCGAATATTCGTAAACGATGCAGGTGTAGTGACGCTGTACTGCAATAAAAATACTGGAAATTATATTTCATTTACAGCCTGCTGGGTAACTGATTAACGGCCATACCAATACAACACCCCGTACCAGCTTGCATGTACGTTAATTTTTCGGAATGATTAAATAACCTACAAGCAGCGAATGTCCATTGACGAAACCGCTACCTCTTGCCCAAATTGTAACTTTATTGCCTTGGATTTGTGTCACCGAAAACGAAATAACCTGTTCGTAAGGAGTATCACGTATAGAAAACATTGATGTAAAAATAACGCCACCATTCCACTGGTCAGTGCCTAAATCTATAGTTGCATATAGATAAGAAGCGTCATAATAGCCAAGCGTTACCGTTCCGACCTTGTACTTTTGTTTGTCCATCTTGCCATTTTATTAAGAACCACTCCTTTGAATCTAAAGTTAATAGTTACTATATAAAAGCGCATAACAAAAGCACCCGACTACCAGCCGGATGTATTGGCAACACGGAGATTAAAGGGGAATCTCCTCCTTATTTATTTTTTTGTATGTTATGCACTTAAATATTTCTTGTGATGATATCTCACTGAATCCTGATCCAGCTGAGCATACCTTAATGTTGTGTCTGATTTGACATGACCTGCCATACAGGATGCTTCCTGCAACGGCATACCTCTATTGAGAGCATTGGTAATTGACGTGCCGCGAAACTTATGCGGGTACGCTTTCACGCCAACTCTTCTTCCGGTCCTACGAACAATATCTTCTACACCCTTATCTGTCAGTCTCTTATACGGTGATTTGAGTGACACGAACAGTGCTGGATTTGTATCTGTCCGTCCCTCCAAATATTCTAGCAGATACATATGTGTCCGTTCGTTCAGGTAAACAATGCGTTCCTTGTCACCTTTTCCGCAGACAATTAAATCCTTGGTAGAAAATCTGATATCGTCCCGGTTTAATTTGACCAGTTCTCCAACTCTAACAGCAGTGGAATACATGAACTCCATCATAGCCTTATCTCTAAGTGTCCGGCATTCTCTCAAGAGCTTTTCTCGTTCCGCATCAGTAAACGGCTCTCTCACCCTGATCGGAACTTTAACATCTTCTACCAGTACCATTGGATTCTTTCGGACTCGGTCTCGATCACGCAACCATGAAAAGAAGCTACTGTATATCGATCGTACACCTTTAAGAGTACTGTTTTTAATGTTCCGGATTCTCTTGTATGCCCTCATGTAATTCGATATATCCGAATCCGTAATATCAGCCACTGCCTTGTTGATGTATGCTAACAATCTTTCCAGTTCGTACCGATACCGGATGATTGTTGCCTGGCTCTTCCCTTCCAGAGCCTTGGACATCAGAAAGTCTTCCAAATCGCCCTGCCAACTGTCATCCATCACCATCAGTTCATTCGTTAATCGCAGCTCGCATCCATCGAACGTCACCCGGAGAACTAACTGCAATTCCCGGAGTTGTTCTTCTGACAACATGTCCTGCATCTGCCGTATTACTTCCATAATCTTTTGTTCCATCTGCTACACTCCTTTTTGATTTGAGTGTAGCATATTGCCATCCGCTTACTTAATTAAATGGCAAATCTGGAAAGCTTATAGAAAATCAAGATGATTATCAGGTGTATACATTACTTGGCGGAAAAGTCAAAGTTATATCCGGCTCTGTGATTAGAACCGGAGTAGGTAAAGACTACATTGCATTATTTACCGCCGAGCAGTTAAAAAGCTACTTTGACGTAACAGTCAATACAACTCGGCTCAGCATCTCCACATTTAACGGAGATGATACAAGCCAAGCCGTACGATTCTACGCACCGGAAAACTGGCAAGGTTCTATATATCAGTATTTCAGTTCGCCAGTATCTGGAAGTATCCGTGTCAATTACAGAATGGTATATGTGTATGAATGATGGGTCTATTTTTTAAGATAGACCGCTGTGTACTCCGGATGAATATTAGCAGCTGATGTCGTCCAGTTCCTCATTGCAACATATACAGTCCCGTCAGATTGTGCTTTGCATGTCGCCCAAGTGCATGAAGAACCGCTAGCATTCGTGGGGATGGCAGCAACCAGCTCGAATCCATCAGGCGGTATCGGTGCACTGTACACGCCAGCTGTTTTAGCCGCCGGAACATTAACTGTTACAGATATAACTTCCGTTCTTATAAAGCTATTGCCATTTAATTCAGCAAGCTTGTCGGTCAAATCTTTATTTGACTGAGCGATCTCTTTCTGTAGAGTTGCTTGATTCTTAAGTATATTGAACAGCGGTTCTACTTCCACAATATTCAAACCAGTCAGTTTCACGCGATACAACTTCATCTCGTGCAGTATAGCTCCCGATCGTATATCTCCAGTCGTCACGCTCGGATCCACCGCTTCTCCTGATGACGGCGTTCCCTTAATCACTGCATACTCTGTAGATTCCTCTTCCGAAACCTCATCCTTTTTATATCTCCGGACGATAATATCATTCCGATTCATACCCTGAGTTCCATTATCAATAGTCACATCTGTATATCCGCTTGCCGGAATTACATCTCGGCGTCCCTGTATGCAATACACAGCATCGAAAATTCGGATGCTGTTATTCGTCAGTACCTGTGCTTCGGATTCCCGACCACCTTCCAACACATAATCATCAGGTCCGAATGTCGCCTGGTGCACAAGCCCTAACTGTGCTTCCGTAATATGCGGACCGCCCGCATAACCATCCATCAATGTTGTTTGCACAAATTCTGCCATTAGTCCTCTCCTTTCAATTTATACGTAATAGTAGCACGGCCTTTTCCATTCACGTTCACAATCTTTCGCACTACCGGCGCTGTCATGCGAATATTAGTGATTCGCTCTCTTCCGCCTACCACATCTCCGAGTTCCAGATCTATGTCCGACGACACAGATATCTTCAATTGCTTATAATCCCTTAACTCTTCCAGCTTATCCCTGCCTTCTTCTTCCAATTCATCCAACGATTCAACCGTAGTATTCTCATAATATGATTCAATCAAATCTTTTCCATAATAATACTGCGTTTTTCTAGTGCTTCCGTCCGGCCACGCATACAGATCTACCTGCTGACGTTCTCCGAGCTCCCCTTGTCCCAGGCAAATCAGATGGTTGATTCCGTTTTTATAATCCAATATGTCAAGCTTTACACTTCCGTCTTCATTCAATTCTACATTCTGAGAATGATCCGTGATAGGAACTGCGCGCAACTGGACATATCCCTTGCTATTTGCTGAACCTTGCCTATACTTGATTTCCAATCGTGCATCCTGCTGTTCAAGTGCCTGATCGAATGCATCTAGCAACATCGTCTGTAGTGGCACCTGAAAATTATCCAGAATAATTCCACTGTTTTCTCCTGACACCTCAAATAATTCTGTCATTCCAAGCTTTGAAATATACGTAGATAAAACCGTATTGGCTTCGCCATTCAGATACACATACGTGTTCTTTTCCGGACTTATTGCTCGTTGATTCAACAGTCCTCTCCAGCTCATTCCAGTAAGCTTAACAATCTTATCGCCAGTTACTGGGTGTGGACTTCTGATAAGACCTCCATATTCTGTTTCCGGGCAGAAGAATCTGCAGTTCTTACCATGCTTATCTGAATCGTATAATGATTCCTGGATTTTAATTTCAAAATCGTTATCCGTGCCAAGAACAAATTCAACGCCACTATGCTCCAGCGGTCCCTTTTCCTGCCCGTTTATGTCTGTGAGTGTAAAGTCCATCTCGGAGTCCCCCTTTCATTAAAGAGGATAATATCAAAGCCAAATGCTCCATTCCAGGAAACAATACTGAGCCCGGCTGGAATTTTCTCCCAGATTGAACTCTCGTTATTCTTGCTGTTAAACAGGTTTTCCTCTGTTCCATCCGCTTTTACCTTAATGATTTTTCTATCTTTGGCATATCTTGTGCTGGAATCAATAACCGCATATTCTCCATCGTACAATGTTGTTCGCAGTTCATACACATGTCCGGCAATCCGAATCAATGGGTTAATGCATGGACCATAGATGATCATTTTGAACCCCGAAGCGGTATAGTTATTGTTATTAATGTACTGCAGGTTTCTGACCTTTGAAACCTCGTAAGGCACATCATAAGGAAATTCCAGCCATTCCAATGCTTCAGAGCTTTCACTGCCTTGCTTGTGGAATCGGAATTCTTCCTCCGTAATCCAATATGGATAATCTGATATAACTTCCAATTCATTGCTGATCCGATCCAGATCAGCAATCCATCTGTCTTTTGCTGTTCCGCGAATCCAGCATTTCATATAGCTATTTCCAACATATAACTTTCCTGCCGTAGTGGCTATGATATCCTTTTCCGTTACACTTTCAAGATTATCAATTGCCTGTGGCAATGTGATAAGACCAGTCTTCGCTATTTCGATATTTAGTTTCTTAGAAGTGATTTTCTTCTCGAATCCCTGAATATGATCATCGTCCTCGATTTCATCATAGGATCCATCAAATACATCTCCGCCAGTAACCATATATGGCCACTGGCAGAAATCAATTTCCTCGGAGTTCTGCGCTCCGATATAATAAATATCATACATAATCTTTCACATCCTCTATCAATCTTGCAAACACGCGCTCATCGCATTTAAATCCAATATTTGATTTTGCTAATGCTCTTGCCGTGGCTTCACCAAGTTTTTCATAATCAATGCCAGAATCCCGTCCTTGCACAGTGACATTGATTCCTGGCGCATTGCGTTCGGCCATTCCAACCATGCTTTCCAATCCTCCATAAGATCTAAGCAGATTCGCCTCTTCTTTGGTAAGCACCCACTCTCCCTCATCCAGAAACGCTGGAAACATATCTCTTGGTACATAATCTAGTCCAACCTTCAATCGGCTCATCTTCGGCAGGCTAAAGCTCTTACCTCCTGCAATCGGCACCCAGTCCGGAACAGATATACTTCCGATACTACTTACAAGACTGTTCCATCCATCTACAATGGCATTCATTGGAGCCTTGAAAATTGTAGCCAGTCCGGATATTGCATTTGAAAAGATATTCTTCACATTCTGCCATGCAGCACGCCAGTTTCCTGTAAATACATTCTTGATAAAATCAATCAAATTACGAAAGATATTACTTATATTTCCAATAATACTCGTAACACTAGACAATACCGATGAAAGCACACCAGAGAACACGCTTCCCATAATGTGAAGCTGTGGAATAAGGTTTGATGCAATGATTTGGATCAGTGGAACAATCGCATTTACCAGCGGTGTGATTCCCTGAGCAATCAGATCAACAATCGGCGTGAGTAAGCTAATAAACAGATCTAAGATTGGTTGTAACACGCTTATTACTGCTTCGAATATAGGCATCAATGCAGACACCAATTCAATAAGCGGCGGTAATAATGCGCTTATGATCTCCACCAACGGTGGAAGTAGCATATTCAGCAGATCTGTTATGACTGGAAGAACTTCTCCAACCAGTTGTGCCGCTAATGGAAGTATTTCATTGACCGCATCCAACAATACTGGAAAAATCTCGTTAGCCAGATCCATCAATGGCTCTCCGATTTCTGCCAGAGAATCCATTAACGCTGGGAGGATCTCTTCAATAGCTGGTTGTAATGCCTCTATCACATCCGACACGGCATCCACTATTGGCGGCAACGCCGATTCCAACATAGGAAGCGTATCATCAATAATCTCCGCCAGAAGCGGTATCAACTGCTCTCCTAATGGAACAATCAATACCTCTAAGCTTCTTTTGAGACCTTCAAATACAGAGCCGATATCATCGTATTTGATATCTTTGATCTGCTGCATTGCGCCTGCAGTGTCGTAAGCTCCGTCCTCGATACTCGCTAATGCTGTTACAGCTTCTGGTCCTAAATCTTCCCACATGGTACCAAATAGATCGACACCGGCTGTGTTCTGCTCCAACGGATCCTCCATAGCAGCAAGTGCTGCAATTGTCTCCTGGAATGCTTCTTTCGCAGTATCACCGCCGGCAGAGAATTTTGCCGCCATCTCATCAGCGTTCAAGCCAATGCGCTTAAATCCATCAACGGTGGTATCTGATCCATCGATTGCCCGAATAGAGAACTCTTTTACTGCATCACCAACCTTATCCAGATTGAACGCTCCGGATTCTGCGCCCTTCTGGAAAATCTTAAACATATCATCGGCATCCAGTCCGACTTTCGCGAACTGTACCGAATACTCTGAGATGCTATCAAGAAGTTCTCCAGAATAATCGAGTCCGTTCTGAGCGCCTGCTGCAATGAGGTTCATTGCCTCTTCGCCAGAGATACCGAAGTTATCTACCATAGCCTTGGCGGCTCTTGTGGATTCTGGTATTTCATAGCCGAAAGTATCGCGCAGTGCAAATGCCGATTCAGTTACCGTCTGCAAAGCAGTATCATCAAGATCGCCCAAATTCTGAGTGATTGATGCCATCGCTTCGCCGATATCTTCGAAGGAGTCGCCATAGTTATTGGTGTAGATATCCTCCATAACCTTCTTGTACCGTTCTGTTTCATCGGTACTTTTTCCGGTACTGGCAATGTACTGATTCATTGCCTGGTCGATATCATTTGCGCTTTTTACAGCAGCAGTACCAACTCCTACGATTGCAGTGCCAGCAGCCAGCATACCCGCTCCGATAGCTTTAGCTGTTCCAGAAGCTATTGTCGTCAGCTTTGATCCATGCGATTTGGCGGACTCCTCGCGGTTGGAATACGAATCATCATCATCCTGCTCCTGTTTATCATTTTCCTCTTCATTCTTTTTAGTAACGTCCTCTTTAACAGATTTCTTTACCTCAGCACTTTCCTTCTCTGCCTCTTCTGATTTCTTTGCTGTCTTCTTGGCTGATTTTTCAATTTTCTTTCCGGCTTCATTCAGATCTGACTCCAGATTACTGTCATCAGCAGTTAATTCATAAGTAACCTCTCCGCCGCTGCTCTTACTCACATATGCCACCTGCCTTTATTATCTCGCCGGCACAGTGGCACAATATGGCTGTTATAGTCTTATTTCAAATTCCTTTCTGCAGTCTGGATTTTTACATTTAAAAAAGAGCCCTCTGCAACTGGCTCCTGTCTCATAAAAAATGTTCTGCTTATGTCCGCAATGCGGACACTCTACTTTTTTTATCTTCTTTCCGTCTGCTATCATCTCTTTGCCATCCCTTCCAATGTATGGAACAACAGATCTAATCCAGACTGTCCTCCGCCGCCTTGCACTGGAAGAGCGTAATACGATTTCATCTCATTGATTTCCCGTATTTCCTTGGAATTCTTACCATTGTATTCCGGAACCGGCATCTGCCTGATCTGCATGATCTGTTTGATCTTCGTATCTGCCGGCAATCCGTTGAACAGATACAGAAACTTCTTCCAAGGCAACTTCCCCTGTTCGTCGAGCAGATCAATCCGGTACGCCTGCATGAACGAAGCATAAATATAATCCCCGTCCTTTTCGAAATCCAATACCGGAACTGGATTTTTTCTAATCTGTGGGCGTTTTTCTACCTCGATATACCTACTCGTTATATCCTGCATCAACCTTATCTGCTCTGCCGGCTTCAACAATCTGAGATTCCATCCGTTTCTCACTAACATGCTTAATGCCTGCTGGATCTTCTCGTAATCCGTCAGAGACTCCTCTTTGTACAGTCTCTGCACCTCCAGAACAATGTCAAAAGCCGGATTGATATCAAACTTCCCCTTGTCTGTGGCAATGCGATAGGAAGGAATCTCCGTCAATACGCCCATTACCAAAATCTCCGTCTCTTTTTCACACGATTGTACTGACCCAGCAGTGTTTTCTTATTCTCCGCCTTAATTTCAGCAAGCCTTGGAATCACAACGCCTGTAATAAACGGGATAACTTCCTTCGCCATCTCTATATAGCGGTCTGTGTAGAACTGCTGGATAGTCTTGGCTCCCTCTGCTCCAAATACAGCTTCAAACATGTCCATTTCTGCTCTTCCAAGTTTCTCCACTGCATCTTCCAGTTGTTCATTACTTGCTTCTTCTCTCTTGATTTCCTGTACATCTGCAAGTGCTCTGATCAATGCCGTATATTTCCGATTGATCTTTGCAACCATATCATCTGCATCTAACGATACATGTAATGTATGCTGCACAACACCATTCTCGTCTACCAGTTCAAAATCCTCTTCGTATCTCTTATTTCGTCTTGCTTGATATGCCATATCCTATACCTCCTCAAATGGAAGGAGCATTCGCCCCTTCCTATGCTACCGTACCAATTGCTGGACGTCCATTGCCATGAATGGTTACGGTCAGTGAATTGATGTTATTTGCATCTCCATAGGCTGGTGTAATGTTTGCCAATGTGATCGGCCAGATAATTACCTTCTTACCTTTCTGAAGCTTCATGTGCGTCTTTCTCTTCTCACCAAGTCCGTACATTACATCATCACTCAGAATATAGTCACATGCATCATCGCCTGGCTTTACAGATCCGGTAAGTGTTAATGTAAGCTGTGCGCCTGTCACCTCACTGGATCCCCAGCCTTTGTCGGCATAATAAGTAAGCTGCTGAATGACCTCATTCAAACTCTGCGCCATGTTGGTTGTCAGATTTGCAAGTGACGCCCAGACCGGCTGTTCCGCCGCTGGAGAGGTATTGATATATGCCTCTGTCTCATAGTTAATTTCCGGAGTAATCGGATTACTTGGAAGATCTGGTTCAGCAAACAGCTGTAAATCCATATATTTCATAGTACCACCCTTTCTTAACAATATATCTTACAGTTCAAGATGCAGGAGTAATGATATGCTCCGTCTTCATCTCTCCCTATTTTACTTGGTTCCTTTGCTACTGTTGTATCTAACCAGGAGAATGTCTTTCCTTGCGGATACTTCTTTAATCCCTGCAGATATCCGGCAATCTCACACAGTTGTTCCAGGCAGCGTTTCTGATCTGCGTGTCGGCACAGGAATAATACCGGGATCATCTTGACTTCCTGCTTGTTGTAGCTTGTCGATTCCGTGAATCCTTCACCCAGTTCAGCATATATGCCTCCATCTGCCGGAAGTTCCTCCAGGGAAATTTCTGCGTCAAGACTGCAGTTCTTTTCTGCTGTATCTGCAATTAGTTCTAATAATTCTGTCAGCATCACCTAAGCCTCCTCTTCAACGCTGCTTGATATACCTGCTTCCATTCAGCACCGTATACTTCTCTGGCGTACTTCGCCCATTCCTCGTGCGCAAGGGCAGAGGTAAATGAGATTTTTTTCGGCCCATATCGTCTTTCTGTTGGATTGCCATACATCACATCTCCGTTCCAGAGATATTGAGCATACGGTGTGTTCCAACGCATGGTATATTTACCATCCACTGCCTTTGTATCACTACCAGACAAACCGTTGCTCTCTAATGTTCCCTGATCATGAGGTACATGCTTGGATGCATCCTGCAGTGCCTGATTCCCCATATCTGTCAGCGCATCATTACTTGCCGCCTTAATCATTGCCACTGCTCGTGATGTATGTAGCGTAACACGAGTGTTAATTTTTGCCATATCTCACCATCCCTATTTCATAATGATGTAGCTTCGAGTTATCATACAGAGGCTCTACCGTCTTAATCTGATGCTTCTGTCCGTTAAAATCAATAATCTGATCAACCTCAAAAGAAACATCAGAAGGCCTACTGTTGCGACAGTCATAAAAAAGCGTAGCAGCCAACTGTACCTCTGCGTTATTCTTATCGCGAATAATCTGCTTGGAAGGCTCTATTCTGATATTGGATAATGTCTGTCCGGTATCCAACTTCTCGCTTCCCCATTTATCTGTACTGATTTTCTTATACAGCGTAACTGTATGGATCAACAATTTCTTTGAAATCGGTTTCATCAATATCTACCTCCCCGATAAGTCAACCCAGTTGGCCAGAGTATTCTCTCCGCTCTTGGCGAAAATATCGACTGTTCCGTTGATCCGGAACCGGAAGATGCTCCAGAGTACGAAAATTTGCCAAGCGTTGCTCCTGACATTCCATTCCCCATATCCATCTCAGCGCCACCGTTAGCGTCCAGATATTCTATCTGCGCGCACACAGCATTCTTCACAAGCTTCTGCGTGTTTTCCGGCATCATAGCAAAGCCTTCCTCCGTAAGCCTGTACAATGTCATCTCTTCGATGATTTCTCCAGCGCGTTGGCACAAAGCCAGGAAGTCGGTATCATCTACCGGCTCCCCCCTGAACATATCATGGTAATATACCTCATCTACATACATTCGGCTCAGCTCCTTACACCTCTGTCCTCTTAACATACACAGTCTGTGGCTTAGAAATCTTCATACCAAAGATTTTACGTCCCTGCACAGCAGAGGCACCGATATATTTACCGGATCCGGCAAGATCCTGAGAATGAACTTCAACGCCCCATTCCTGCACGCGATGACACCAATTTGGATGTCCTGCAATGAACTCAGTTGTGGTTTTCTTAGAAGTTACAATCTCCGTATTTTCAAACATCGTATTTCCTGATTCAAATACCGCAAATCCTGCAACTGATCCAACTGCTCCGGCGTTTTTAAGCTGCTGTGAAAGATCTCCCTGACGGATGAAATGATCATCCATCATCAGTGTTGTCATGAACTCCGGAGAACAAATCAGCCAACGTCCCTCTGTCGGAACTCCAGTTCTTCCAAGATAGGTCTTGGCATCCAAAATATTCTTATATGCTGTTGAGTCGGTGCTTGCCGTTTTAGTTGCACACACTTTGATTCCGGAAGTAGTTTCCAGCAGATTAATCGATTTCTTGTCCATATCAAGCGCAAGCGAATAACCGGCGGAATCAAGCCGATCAGCAACCAGATTATCTGGAACAGATACAGCGTCATATCCATCAATCAGCTCATTAACCGCCATATCCTGGTTAATATCCAGATCCATGTAAGTTGTGGAACCTGTCTCCAAGTCAACACCTGTAGCCTTGTTATACGCTTTTACAGTTACTTCGGTATCTCTAACTGGAATCTTGACTTTTCCAGCCTTTGGATTTCCTTCGTAGTTTGTGTTGAAAATATAATTGTCTCTTGTAACAAGAGTCTGTCTGAGCTTTTTGTCCACGAGAGAGGACCAGCGCTCCTGGTGCGCGTGCGCAAAAAGCTGTAAATACATCAAATACTTCATAACTTATCACTCCTTAATCATTTTTTAATCCTGGATTTCTTGCATAAAATGCAGCCTCCACGCCTGATGTCTTCTGTCTGCGTCCATTCTGTCTCTGCCCCCAGGACTTACTTTTTGTTTCTTCTTCATCATCTTCCTCTTTGGAAGATTCTTTAAACTGCGGGTATTTTTTTAATACCTCATCGATAGCATCCTCGATGTCCATATCCTCGTCTTTAGCCATGTGCACTCTGGCCAGTGCAAGAACATCATCCACACAAGCCTTATCCACGTCATGCTCCAGGCATGTCCATTTCATCTCCATCTCATCTGCCTTGGCAGCTTTATCACGGAGTTCCTGTGTTTCGGCATCGTCATCCTTGCTGCTATCCTCTCCGGTTTTAACCTTGCCGTTCGGTTTCTTTCCAGCTTTCTTCTGCTGGTCTCTTTGCCATTTTCTCTTTTCTCTGGCAAGACGCTTCTTGACGGCATCATCTACGTCCTTCTGGGAGAATTTCTTTTCATTCTCTTCCGGCTCATCATCATCGCTGTCGTCGTCATCATCTCCTGGATCATCGTCATCATCCTCTCCACCTTCATCTTCCAGATCATCGTCTCCTCCGTCTCCGGCAAAAAGCTGCAGGTTCATTGTCCAGTATCTTTCTTTCATGTTCATGTTCTTCATGATTATCCTCCATTTCTCCGTTTAACGCCCGTCGGCGACCGTAACCTGTACGTAATCAGTACCGTAAGTGCGTTGAATGTCACTCGCAGCAATAAAAAAAGAATCTACCAGAAGGCAACCCCTTTCTGATAAATCCTTATATTCTATATCAACGTGCCCGTCATCAATACGATAAGCGATCTCGTCATTCGTAAGTGATTTGAGTGAATGTACAAGTCCCTGTGTTAGCACTGACACAGCTGCACAAATGATATCATTTCCGATTTTTGCATATTCAGCATGGCCATCTACCGTCAGACCAGTTGTAGTAATGTGTACTGCAATCAAATAGCACCACCTCCTAAATGCATATAAAAATACCACCAACCATTCCTGATCAGTGGCGTTACTCTTTTACTGTTTCAAAATATTTAGGCGGATACAGATAATCCTCTCCTGAGTCGTCAATAATTCGGTACCAGCCTTTTTCAACTGACTGGACATCATATACTTTGTTATTTGTCAGAACTAAAAATTCCGTTTTTCCAAGATATCTAACCTTCATCCAACCACTCCTTTACTTTGAATTTTACCTTGCCTACGTCTTTAGCCTGGAACCAATGAACTTCTGCTTCCAATTCCTCTCCAGTATCTGGATCCAGTAATATTCCAAAACCTTTTGCATGCTGCCAATCAGATACTCGTCCGCCGTACTGTTCTGTTAATCCTTCTGCAACACCCTCATGCAACGGATGCCGTGTGCCCTTACCGGCAAATACTTCTGAGTCCTGTATACGAGTACCAGGTGAAAATTCATACTCAACCCCAGTCATTTTATCCACGACCTTGTAATTCTTTCCCTTTGCACTTAGTTTCTTTACGATATAGCTATCTTTCAATTTTATTGTATCAGTTTGCATTGCCTTTGTATAGGCTTTATTTGATGCTACCGCTTCAGCAGATAGCCTTTTATCAAACCCGACCACCTGTTCCCTGTCAGTCCTGCGGTGTAATCCGGGAGTATCTTTCACGTAATACTTTAGCTTATTCTCTGTCCGCTTAAGCTTTACAGAAGCTTCCTCGAACCCCTCCTGATCTCCTGCCGCGTCCAGCATCATACATTCCCGTTTCTGCTTTCGCACTTCCCTCTCCAAAGCTCTCTGTACCTGCGTCTGCTTATACAATTTATCATTTGCGTCCATATCTTCCGTCGGGAAATACCGTTGCACATTCACGCCTGGAATAAACGGCCACTTGTGATGTCTACAGTTAATACCAAGAATACCGTCCGGTTCTCCATAGCTGGAAGATTTCCAAGGATAGTATCGAATCCTCTTACCATGCAAATCTTCCGTGTAACCACTCCCGTTATTCAGATCAAATATCTTGCCCTGGTCTTTCGCACATTTGGGACGTGCACCAGAATGACTATCGATCTGTATCAGGTTACATCCAGCATCTCGTATTCTAGCATCCTGCACCTCTTCAGCTGTGCTTCTGGCCGTATTTCTCATAGCCATATTCACATAGGCTTCTGGCGTCCATTCTCGCCCTTGCTTATCCACAAATGCCGGGATGCCCTTGTCATTCAGCTGTCTGATACATCGTCTGACCGCCTGTTGTCGTGCCTCAACACCACTCACCACGCCTCCAGCACCGCTGTTCAGAATGTTCCATGCTTCGCGCGCTATGTTCTGTACAAGATCTCTATACTTCTCCGATGCCTTATGCAACATATTGGTGTTGCACATATTCAGTGTATCTTTTGCCTGCTTGTGGAAGCCATTAACTGCACGCTTCACATTCTTGCTTTTATCAGCAGATACCGCTTCGCCAGCTAATCCACACCTAGCCATGTAGCGGAGTCCGGGCTCCATATTGTTGATAGCGTCCTGTGCTGCGTCGTTCAGCATTCTTTCGGCTGCGGTCTGGCTTAATCCGGACATCTTGGCAATCAGCCGGATATTCTCCTGATTGAGTTTTCCAATCTCCGCAAGCTTCTGCAGAAGCCACCGGTCTGTATCAATTGGCTGCTCCCACCCCTGTAAATGTCTGGCTATGTTCTGTAATATCTGCGCTTCCAGATCAATATAGATGCCATCCACGGATTCTGCAAGCTGTTGATTCTCCAGTATATTCACAAACTACCACCTACTTCTTATCGCCCGGATCAGACGTTTTACCACTCTTAGAATCATCGGGATCTTGATCCTCCTTGTCTTCTTTTTCTTTGGTCGAATCATCCTCCTCGTCCGGTTCATCGTCATCTCCTCCTGTCCAGTCAATATCCTGTCCGGTGATTTGATTATCTTCCCGGATACGTTCAAGTTCTTTTAATGCCTCTTTTTCAGAGTATTTATTGATTTCCATGATTGCTTTAAGCTTTGACCGAAGCCCCGCTCCTACAAGTTTAATATTCTTATCGATAACAGCATTGCTGTCTTCAATGATAGAATCATCAAAATCAACCGTAGCTTCAATAGCTTCGCCAGTGTCAAGGAATGATACTGCACGAACCATATTGACAACAGCAGGATCTATCACAATGCAATGTTTCTGTCGATTTTGATAGAGATCCGACTTATCAGAGATTACTTCTGTCGCCGTCTTCACTCCGCCAGAGTCATATTTGTATCTGCCCGCACCCATGCCAACCTTAAGGCTCAACAGATCTAATGCCTTCTGGATACCAAGCTCATGCTCTTGTGCCCGAATCGTCATATCAACCTCTGTCAGCCGATTGTTTCCGCTCTTATCTTCCGGAAGCATGTAATACACGGTATCGTTCGGGTCGAATATCGGCGCTGATACGCCGTCGTCCTGCATCATGCGTTTTGCCTGGCTGATTGGAACCATGATTCGTTTGCGTCCTAAAACGAACTCATTCATGTAGCTGTCGTAAGTAAGATCACAACCTTTTACCTCGTCAATTCCGTTACCATACACAGATATTCCAAACGGACTATCCAAATCTATATTGTTGCAGATATTCGGCGTGACAATCTGGAATAACGGTTCCACACTTTTTGTTGCCACCAGCGCCTCAATGTCCTCTGGAGTTTCTATCTCTTTCCCGCTCTCAACATCAACGTACACGTTTTCGATGTAATATTGATCTCTGTTTTCTCCATTTTTTTCTTTACCAAAACGATGTATTTGCAGATAGATGGCTTTTTCTCCGGATATCGTCCTCTGCGTACCGAATGCACATTCCGTTATATCCCCGTTATCCCAAGATAATGGATAAATCATATCGGCACGAATATAATCTATAATTACCTGCTTATCCGCATCCAGATACTCCACGAAAGCTCCCGTGCCAAGCGCAAATGCCTTTTCAATAAGCTGATTGCCCTGCTTTTGGAAATTATTGTCTTTCAAAATTTCTGCCAGACGTTCGTTATAGTCTCCGGCATTAATAGTTACCCGCTCATTCAGCAGCAGATTCGCCCAGTCCTCACAGACCGTCTTTGCCATTCCAAGCTTGTAACGCTCTTGGTTTGTCGTGACTATTCCGTTATACAGCTTGTAGTGATGGAACTTCGCCACATCGTTCTGATACCACTCCAGCCATTCATCAATATGCTCGTATGTCTCATCTGACACTGCGCGATATCCCTGTTGTACCAGATACTCCTTTACTTTCTTATATGTGCTATCACTCACATTTCCACCTCCTATGCTGCAATATACATAATGTCGTCCTGTATACTCTCTGTGCTGTATTCCGTACTGTCCAGGCTATCGACGTTCATCTCGCCATCATCCAGCCGGACGTCCATGTTCTTTTTCTTCTCGTCATATACTGCCTCTTCAAACGCTGCAATGATATGTGTACAATGCTTCATAACCTTCCATCTGTGCTGTGCTATCAGACTGTTGTAGAATGCTATCCGATCATTGATTGAACCTTTAATTGCATTCTTAATGTCGATCACAACATGTTCCTGGATGCACGCCATCTCCAATCCAGATATAAGCGTCTGCTCTGCACTATCGCAATAAGCTTCATATACCTTATACTTTGACTGTGCCCGCCGGACAAAATCAATGAAATCATCCTGTAGCTGCTTCGGATTAATACGCTTCTTGCAGTAATACTCATCCAACACAACCACCTGCTTGAACCCCTTCGTGAATCCTGTCAGGGTAAAAGAATGAGCCGACTTCGTTCCTCCGAAATCGACTCCGATTGTTGCGTATACTATTTCATGCTTTAATCGATCATGGTCATCTTTTTCCAGTAACCATGAACTACTGACAATATAATCCTCCGTGTGATCTGCAAACTGCTGGTAGATAAGTCCATCTGCCGCCACCCACTGGCCAAGAATGAAACGCTTATAAAATACGCTACCATGTGGCCATGCCCTACGATATCGTTCCAATACCTTTGGCGACAACGTAAGATTGTCTGTCATTGCAAAATGCAGATGATATACCTTCTTCTCTTTTGCCAGAAGAATGTACTCTTCCCGGATGTAATGATGCGGTCCTGCCGGATTGCAGTTCATCCAGATCTTAGCACCTTCCACGGAACAACGTCCGATTGCCTGATCTACAAAACTCTTCGGGAATAACGCTGCTTCATCAAGGTAAGCTCCTGCTGCAGTAAGTCCCTGCAGAGCATCTTGTGCTGCTTCTGTATTGGCTCCGTACAAGTAATAGGTATTCGTGCCAATCTCAATCCTTGCATCCGTTCCGGAGCGCACGTAATTGTATGGCCAGCCCCATGCTTCAAGAATCTGTAGCATAGGTCGAATTACATTCTTTTTGAGCGCTCCCATTGTCTTTCCAGCCAGAATAAAAGACTGACCTGCGAACATCTCCTGCGACCAAGTGAGGAAGCCAATAATACAGGCTATAGTCTTTCCTGATCGGATGGCTCCGTCCGCCACCACAAAATCGCATTGCGAGCTGACCAGTGGAGGTCTCCACCAGTGCATAAGTTTCTGCTGCTGAGTAGAAAATGGAGAAAACTTAAACTTCGCTGGCTTCTTCTGTACCTTCGGCATCTTCCTCTTCCTCCACTTCATCAGCAAACAGATTATCTAAATCTTCCTGTGTTGGTCTCATAGCTTTCAGAAAATCACGGATATTCTCGTCCTGATTGTCCGTGTCACCAATCTCTTGATCTCTGGCTCTCTTAGCTCTGTCTGTTCGAATCTTCTGTTCTTCTAAATCAGCTTCAGACCTTTCCGTCTGTCCGACGGTCTTCATGATTGCTTGATACGCTTTCACGTCTCCCAGTGACGCCTGCTGAATCATAGCCATTGCTATGACTTCCTCGTAGGTGCTTTCACCACCGTCTGCCCGTAATATATCTGATAGACCATCAACTTCCACCTGCATAGTTAATAGCCTGTTCATCGTATCCCTGAGAGCTGCTTTCCTGCGCCTGGTCTCACCGGATTTAATCCCGCCTTTTCGACCAAGTTCTCTCGCTTCGTTCACGCTTCGTATTGGTTTTAGGTTTTGTTCATTCGCCACTTCACCACCTTCAATTCCGATATGCAATATAAAAAGCACCCTGTTAAGAGTGCTTAAAATTCCATTTTTTCTTCATGGTCATATTTGATTCCTACTAATTCCTGCAATTCATCTCGTTTTCGTCCAAGTATATTTGTATAACAACTATTCTTATATTTTTTTAGGTAAGTCAACAAGTTATTTATTTCATTCTCTAACTGTTCGCGATGAATTATATTAAATATATACTCATCCGATAAGCGATTCAGCTTTTCGATTTTTGTATAGAGTTCAATAATCATAAGCATTATTTCTTCGTCTTTATCAACTAATTTTCCGGTTGAAAAGAATGGTTGGAATTCATTAGGTTTCATATGTACATAATCTCTCATGAAATAATATACCGTTTTTATAACCTCGATTTCCTTTTCCAAACTATAATTTCCGCCTTTAAAAATCAACGAATTGAAGGGCATAAGCTCCAGTATCAAGCAACCGACAAAATTAATCCTTTCCGTTATGAACCTCTTTCTTTCAACTCGATAATTTATAACAGCGATAATCAGCGCGAGCATAGCGCCAGAGAATACTCCCAAAAAACAATTGACTATAAAATCAGAATGACTGATTTTTTTGCTTATGCATTCACAATATTCTATTAGGCTTGCCAACAATAAAGACATCAGGGCAATTACCATCGTTATATATATTGCATTTCTATTCTCTCGCATAGATACCTCATTTTCTCCCATACCTAAAACCTACTTCCATAATACTCCATATTTCGGTAATAGACAACGAAAAGACAGCCCAGTTTATACCAGGCTGTCGTCTCAGGTTTTAGTTACAAGGAAGTCAATTCATCATGCCATCGAAGAAGTTTTCTTCTTTGTCTAGTATAATAATACCACACCTAAATGTTTAATGTGTTTAATCTTTTGTCGCTTTCGAAATTAATTGAGATATTCTGCCTTTGCTATATCCAACTATGTCTCCGACTTCCTGCTGGCTCATTCCTTCCAGGTACACCAGCTCCAGGATCTGTCTGCTGAGTCCTTCCGGCATTTTCATGATGATCCGTTCCGCTTCTGCCATATCAGCTAACAAAGCTTTATGCCGCTTCTCTTTCTTCCGGATCCGGTCTTTGATCTCAGAAGCTTTCTTCGGCTCCTGCATGCTCACAGTCACGTGCTGCTCAATATACGGGAAGTCATCAGATGACTTACTCACCTTTCCGGATACCTCCGGCACGTTCTCCAACTGTACATACAGCTTCTCCAGTGACCTCTCCAGGATCAGTAGCTCCCGTCTATTCCTCCGATACCTTTTCAGGCATTCCATATCCATCTGCATCACTCCCCTTACCGTATTTCCGTCTGATATACTCTGACACACTCACGCTCTGATATGCCGGTTTCCGGAAGTCTGCCAGAGCTTTCTCATCTGTCTTGACTTCCAGACTATCATAATGCTTTTGCTGATCGGCTCTCTGTTCTTTTTTGTCTCTCTTCTTTCGCATCCTACCACCACTCACTTTCTTCCGTCTTGTGATCGGCATGGATGAAGATCACTGGTCTTGTCCCGGTGGATCCGTCATCAATCACTTCCAGCGTTCCGATATACTGGAAGTCTTCCGCATTATCCAGATACACTGTCAAGCTGACTTCGCCGCCCAATAATTCATCCATCCTAGCCGCTACAGCTCTCTGAAACTCCACAGTGTCCGTGATATCCGGATTCCGCACTGTGATTGGAGTAGGTTCTTTCCGTTCCTGTTCCTTGGCACATCCACATAATGCTACAGAATACAGGATGATCAGTAATGCGCTTTTGATTCTATTCATCGTCTCTGTCCTCCCTATATGGCTTCGGTAATGGCATCCATGCATTGACAAACACATCATATTGTGTTAATGGCGTTAAGCTGTCACCCTCGTAAAATGTTCCGCCTCCATCATCTTCTTCATATCTTCCGAGCACCAAACCGGAATAATTTGAAAAAGAAAGCAAAATATACTCATCTGGCTCCGGCAGTCTCTCACTGCATGGAATCCACTGACCAAGCCTGTCATTTTCCTCGGCATCTTCATATCTTGCTAGCTTCTCCATAGCTTCAGCCAACAAGTTCTTGTCCCTAACTACTGCTTTTCCAGCATGATATTCTGTATATCGCATCTATTCGTCCTCCTTGTCCTTCAATCTCTCGCCCTTGACATACGCCGTACAGCTCTCTGGCTTACATGGTCGTTTCTTTCCGGTAACGCCGATATAGTTGCAGTTCATCCCGGCATTATTCTTCCCATAGCTGCCCATACTGTACTGACATGTCCTACACAGATGCCTGTCCGCATTATCGCCCGCCTTTCCGGACTTCGGCTTTCTAAGCCACCCGTATACCGTGTTGTATGATATGCCAAGCTCGTTCGATATCTCCCGCATTGACATGCCTTTCTCGCTCAGCTCAGCTGCTTCTTCTCGCTTGCTCTTTTCCATTGACTTCTCCTCTCTCTGTGGCGCGTTGGGGGGGGTGACGTCTTCCTCCTGCGTCTCATGTACTGCCTGAATGATCTGATCGACAGATGGCTGTTCAACTTCCGGATTCGCCATCTCTGATACGTCCACCAGATAGTGATTTTCTTCCTGCTCCAACAGGTCAGACAACCTCATTATGTCCAGACTGCCATCATTCTTTGTCCACATGACATTTACCGATCTGCCCATCAGGTAATCTGATAATGCTTCTTTCATTGGTTTCTCTATGTACATCAATCATTCCTCCACTCTTGGCTTGTAATGCCTTTCTCCGTTTAAATATTCTTCTCTTTTCCTCTGTGTTCCCAGTAAATTCCGCATCTTATTGATCGTTGCCTTATGATTCTGGCTGTCAAAGAAATCAATCAGAAGTTCCAACCTTTGAACCTCATCTTTCTGTCGTCTGCGTTCTCTCCTGCTTCTCTGGAATTTCGTAGCTACTCTATTTCTGGCCGCCTTGTCTTCAGCAAATTCCAATTCATGCAACAGATCCTGCAGACGCTTATCCTCTTTTCCGACAGCCTCCCGTGCTGATTGATATTCGGTCTTGATCTGATCAACATAGTCCAGGAAACCTTGGAGTACTTCGGATGGCTGATATTCTGTCATTCCTCTTCCTCCCAGTACTCTATAACATATTCTTTCTTCCCTTTTGCATTGCCAGGAATAACCTGATATCCAATTCTGACCGAATATCCTGCCTTGATTAATAACCTGGCTATCTGAAGCCGGTCCTCTTCATTCATACCGACTGAGCCACCTCTAATACTTCTTATCACTGCCATACATCTGTCTCCTTATGCAATTCCTATGAAACCACATCTTTGTATTACGTCTGGTCTTCACATACTCCTGTTCATCTTCTGGATAAATAACTTCTCCACAGACATGGCAGATGTGCGTTTCTGCTTTCTTCTCTTTCTTTTTTTCTCCCATCAGCCCATCTCCTTCAAATACTCTGCATGAAGCTTATTCACGATCGGAGCAAACCAGAATAATAAATTCTGAATATCATACTGTCCGCCATACTGTCGAAACAACTCTTCTGACCGTTTGTTATATGCTGCCATATCATGATCAGCCAGATACTCTTTATAATTCTTCCAGCAGGCGTTATATATCTTTGTTACACGCTTTTCCATAATCTCCGTTACCTTTCGTTACCGTTTTTCAATGCATGTTACCAAAAGTGGGAAACGTCTCTAACCCTTGTATTTACTGCGTTTACAGCACTTTTCTCAATTTTGTTACCGTGTTACCACAACATTTCCTATATAGGGAAACTATATCTGTACGATATATACACACTTTTTATTTCTCTATAGGCGTGAATTTGTGTTGGTAACATTGGTAACGGGTAACATTATTTGAATGGCAACTCTTCTTGTTCATACTCTTCTAACTTCCTAAAACCATCCTGATCAACATTTTCATTTAGCTTCAAAACCACGCATCTCTTCGGATCTCCGTTCACTCTCGTTACTTTCGTCAACCTGCCTCCCTGTGTTACAATCAAATTCTTGCGATCCGCCCATGACAAAAAGGCTTTGTCGGAAAATCCACCATTCTTGCATAACTCCTTGAATGCCTGGTTGTAAATGATTGCATACCCGTCCTCTAAGGTTCCCCACTGTTCAGCATTGGTGCTTATATCAAATCTCTGGCCATTCATGACGATCTTGTCCTGCAGATAGTGATAGCAACGTTCGTTATCACTCAAATCATTTTTGTTGATCAGAACGCTCTTCGCTTCTTCCAAGGTGATATACTGTCCGTCTTTGAACAGACAATCTGTTGCGATCTTATCTGCGGTCAACAATATAGCCAGGGATATACTCTGTTTCTGCATGGCTTCATCATCGTATAACTTTGCCTGAAAATCTTTCTGAATCCTGCGTATTTCCTCCACCCCCAGAGACTTCAACGCTTCTATATATCGTTTCCCGGCCAGACCATAATTCTTCTTTACAGTCTCTGCAGTCTCCTGCGGATCCTTAAAGACATGCTCCCCACATTCCACTTCCAGAATACGGTTAATGGCTCCGCCCTGCGATACATAAGAATTCAATGGACGTTCCCCATTTGTCAGAATGCAGTTCTTCCAGCGGTTCTCTCGGTTAATGCCAAGATCTTTATTGGATCTGCTTTTGCCTTTTCCGGAACACAGGTCGTATACAATGCCTTCAAAATTATCCCGGATCCGGCTACTGGTCTTGCTGGTATCGTCCAGTACCATCGGTAAATGATTCAACATATCTGCTTTTGCTTCCAACGCTACCTCTGTAGTCTTAAAATCTCCTATGTACGCAGATTCATCCGGATTCGCCCAAATCGATGTCGCAACCATAAGAGATACTGTTTTACCGCCTTCGGTTTCTCCCCAAAGATCTACGATAAATGGCAATCCTCCCAGAAGGCTAACCAGCACACTCGCAAATGATGCTGCCATCATGAATTTAATTTCTACCCGGCCAGACTTGCGCAGTTTCAAAATATGCGATTGCCACAACTTCCAGTTCCCATGCGCTGACACGCTGTCATAAGCCTGCCGGAATCTCTGGTCTCCATCAAATACAATATCCGTATCATAGGGAATAAACTGCTCTCCAATCCATCCGAGCTTGCTGGTAGAATACTGCACCTTGATATGACTGTCGTTCATGTTCTCCACATCAGATAAATATCTGACCAGAAGTTTTGCATTTTCAGATGTCACAGATATTCCTCTTCCGGAAAGAGCAACAATCTTACTCGCAGATGTCACCATTGTCTTTGGCACGATGATCTCATTCCAGATCCGATTACGCTTATATGCGATCTTAATCTGCTCCTCACCTGTTTCCATGTTCTTCATCCGCTCTACTGGCAGAATAGGATGATAACAAGCTACGGAGTCAATCTGGCTGTCATTCTGCGCATATATCCCATCTTCCCCGGCCAGCCACGCACCGCAGAACATATTGTCATAAGGTCCATCAAAATTAGTCCATCTCTCCAGCATCGTGATTGGTTTCTCGCGCTCTTTCCGCTTATTCTCCCGATCAACTTTCTTGTATGCTTTTAGTAGCTCCTCAAATTTACCTTTAACGCCCAGTTCTGATGCGCGATCTGTAAGTGACAGAATCATGCGCGCCTTTGCTATCTCGTCTTCCTGGTCAAATATCTCTACAAAAATGTCTTCCCCCAGGATGCTGTTCTTATCCAGTTTTATCAACGGCTCCACATTCTATCACCTCACTTCTCCAAATATCCGCCCACATACAGTTGATACTGCAGGGCGTTATAACAATCACACCAAACCTCTGACAACGGCTCAGATCGTTCCATATAGCTTCTGTAAATTGAGATCAGCTCGTTATTAAGCCTGCGCTTGCTCTGCTCTCTCTGCGCCGCTTTTCGTTTCATTTCCTGTGCTTTCTTCGCTCGGTAAATGGCAAGCTTAGAAGCATAGGACGATTTCTTTTCATAAGTGCCGCCCAGCATCATGAACGCATCTTTAAAGCCAATGCCATAGAATTGCTCTATGAAGCTGAATATATCTCCATTAGCCCCGCAGCCAAAACAATTGTAATCTCTGTCATATATTTTCATCGATGCTTCCCGATCGCCCTTATGGAATGGACACTGAATGAATCCCGCCCTATTAGGTTGTGGAAGACCGCATCTTGTTAGAATGTCTCTCATACTACATTCCTGTCGGATCTCATCACTGGTCACAGGAGGTCACCCCCCCCGATAAAATCCGGATGATCTCTTCTCCGGTGTCTTTTTTATCACAGAACAGAAACTTGCATCCGTACTTTCGTTCTTGCGTACAGAGCACCTTATACAGTGTCTCGCCGATCATTGCCTTAGTTTCAACATCTTCCCATTTTCCAGTCTCTGGATTCTTCCTGCGTTTCCATCGTCTGGGGTTCTCCCACCAGATCACATCCTCCAGACGCTTAATATCTTTTCCGTGTTCCACCAAAAACACCATCTGGATACCATTCTCATTCGCCCGGATCAGCTCTCTCCGGAACCGTTCGTGATCCTGACACACATTACTGCATAATTCTGACAAGTTCTGTTTCCTGTCAATAATCAGCCGGGGATTATCGTAGTTCATGTAATCCCCGACCATAAGTTTAGACACCGGATGCTTAATTCCATGTTGGTCAAATGTCTCCACAATCTTAGTGATTGCCCTGGCTTTCTCCCGGCTGTCTATCTGTATTACCATCTGATCACCACCTAGTTAAACGGCAGTTCTTCATCGATATCATCCGGAATATTCTGGAATCCATCATCACCCACTGGTCCGAATCCACTGTTATCCTGTGCCTGCTGTTGTGATCCTTTTGACTCAACAAACTCACAATTTTCCACAACCACATCTGTTGTATACACTTTCTGACCATCGTTGTTGGTATATGATCCTGTCTGGATCCGTCCCTGGCATCCCATCCGCATACCTTTATGAAAATACTTTTCAATAAACTCCGCAGTCTTTCCAAAAGCAACACAATTTGGGAAATCTGCTGTTGGTCCGTTCTCACCTTTGAACCGGCGATCTACTGCAAGTGCAAATCTCGCAATAGATGAACCGCCCTCTGTATATCTGACTTCCGGATCTCTGGTCAATCTTCCTACAAGCTGCACACTATTCATCCTGCTCTGCCTCCCTCTGAAGATCTGGCGTCTTCTGGAATTTACTCATAACTTTTTTGTACTCCAGAACTGTCATATCCTCAATCTTCTTCGCTTTCACATCACGCATTGCCAAAATCTGCTTATCAGTCACACCGGTTCTCTTCTGCTCGTTCTGAATTGTAGCAAGCATCGGCTGGCTGATCTTCACATCTTCCGCTTCATCATTTGCCGGCTCTGTCGTTGCCGGCTGCTCTTTTGACTTCTCCTTCTTCTTTTCTAATTGCTTCTTAGGAGTTCCAATCTTTTCTTCCAGGCTCTCTCCATCTGGATCAGACATTTCCTCTGTCGGAATACAAAATACCTGAAAACATAAATACTTATAAGCAATAGCCATTGCCTTATTAGTTGCTTTATCCCCCATATCCATGCCTTCTCCATAAATGATGGACGTAACACGCGATCCGTCTTCAGCGCAAATGTCATATTTCACTTTACAGATGACTTTAAGTATAGCTGTACCATTTTTCGTTTTTCCGACTTCTTCACACTGACGTTCTACAACTGTCGGAATAATTACAACCTTATTCTTCGCCAGTGCAGGATGAAGTGCATTAAACACATCATCCACACTACGATACTTAAATCCTTGCTGCTTATTCACCTTATCTTTTCCTACGATTCCACAATCTGCAATAACTCCGGCAATAGCAGCATAAATCTTTGGATTTTCTATTATCCTTTCCTCTTTCATTTAACTCTCCTTGTCATAAACGACTCTCTTGGCAGACTCCACAATCAAAATGTTTGCAATCTGTTTCAGAGATAATGCCGATTCATTATAAATATCCACCAACACGTTATATGCCTCCGGACTCAGCTTTACTACGGTCTGTTGATCAACCGGCTGCTTACTTCTGGCCGGAATATGTATCTTTCCATCTTCCTGCATTAAACTGTCCTCCGCTCAAAATAAATACCAATGCTGTTAAATGCCATTTCCACTTCTTCCAACTCCGCCGGAGTAGCTATTACTCTGTAAAACGCAGTCACTGTGGATGGTTGCTCAAACGGCAGTTCATCATCCGCAATCACAGGAGTCTGTTCTACTGTCTGCTGCGCCTTTTCCTGTTCTTCTTTGCGGATCTGCTCTTCCCTGCGAATCGCTTCTCGTTCCGCAACTCTTGCACGTTCAATCTCTGTCTGTCTTCTACGTTCTTCTTCTCGCTGCCGGCATTCTTCCTCGCGTTTCAATGCATCAGCCTTATTCTGCTCATAAGTCGTTATCATCTGGATCGCATCATTCAGATTCAGCGTTCTCTTATATAAAGCCAATGCATCCGGTTCTTTGTCTGATCTCATTGCCTTGATGCTGGAGACTGCAGTTTGGATTGTGGACATCTTTTCTGTCATATCCTTTTTGATCGATTTCATGGATACAGATACATTCTCCCATTTCGAATCATACAGCTTGTCCAGATTGATAAACTCTCTGCAGTCTTCGTATTCTGAAGTGCAATCTTCATACATCCGCTGGATTTCTTCCCGCTTTTCCTTCCGGCGCTTTTCTTCAAATGCCTGAACCTGCTCATTAATCGCATTAATCGGTTCATCGACCTTAGCAGACAATGACTTCATCCTCTTATCAAATGCATCGTAAGGCTCCATCCATTTCTTCTTAACTGTCTTCCGACCGTCCTCAATGTCTTTCTTCAATCTTCTGAGACTTGCAATCTCTGCCTTGGCAATAGTCTTTGTATCCTCGGTAAATACAGCGCCTCTGTATTCATCCAATTTCTTATCTAATTGTTCTTCCAGGGCATCGAAATTCATTTCTATCGTTCCTGGATTCTGTTTAATAGCTAATGTCAGTTCGTTCATTCCCTATTCCTCCTTATCTCCATCCTTCATTGTCGTGGAGTAATCTCTCAGAATCTTCTGCTTCCACTGTTCAGAATCTACATCTCCAAGTCCTGTCCACTGCTCACCGACTTCCAATACCAAGATCAGATCACCTACAATCGGGCATCCATGTACCAATGTTCCATACATTATGCTGCCGAAGAAATTCAATGGCAAATCCTTAAGTAGTCCTTCCTCATCCACCAGCATGAGTACTGGAGCCTTGAAGTAATCCCACAGCTTCTGTGTTTTAACCGGTTCCACCAGACCTCCGCCAATAGCATTCTGGAGATCTTTGATATTATTTACGTCCACTTCGATGACAGAAATCTTGTCATCCGTGGTGATCTTAAGTGTTTTCGTCTTCATCCTTAAATTCCCTTTCCTTATATTCTTCTGCCAGACGTTTCCTGCGTTTCTGCATCCGATCCAGCTTGTCCAACTCTTCAACATCCTGCTTGACTAACCGTTCCTGATCAGCCCAATCGTAGCGGTCCATCATCGTTTTACCCCCGTTACTGAATCGAAATACTGATCCACCTTAACGCGATCAAATAATATCCGGCGTCCAATCCGGATCTCTGCGCCAATCTCTTTGCCAAATGCCATCGCGCTGTTTCGACCGAGACGGATATATCTTCCCAATTCATCTGCATCCATCAGTCTGTTGCGTTCATCTGGCATTGCTCTTTTTCTACAATTCATTTGACTAATCCTTTCTTTTTCCCTATAATAAAGTTGACTAATTTTCTGAGTGCTTCTCGCCTTGCCGGGCTTATGAGAGCACTCTTTTTTATACCCGTTTGTAATACGGTTCCTGATCTTCCTCCAATTCAACACGTCCATCCGGATACAGCGTCACGCTCCATTGCGTATCATCTTGAATATACGTAGCCCACGAAAGTTCATTGCCTGCCGCTAAAGATGTTAACGACATTCCATTTCGTTTAGCAATCTTCTCAATCTCTCGCAGGTGATCCGCAATCTCCAAGCCTGCTTTTGTCCACTTTTCTCTATCCACCTATCTCACCCCTTCCTCGTAGATGCGCCCCGACGGACATCACCGCACACCAGATTGCTTCTTTCGCGAAATCAATCAGCAGCACACCGCCACGGTTGTTCATAGTGGCTATAGTGTAATACGCACCTGCCAGTCCGATCACGATCAACGCCGTGCCGATCCGCTTCATTGCCTGTGCTTTCATAGCTCGTCTCTCCTTTCTACCGCCTCAGGCGGTTTCCTCCAGCTCGTAATCTATCTTCACTTTCTCCTGTTCTTCCAGCAAAGATATCAGCTCCTGTATAATCTTTGTCATATCTGGATTCACTCACACCACCTCTCTGTATGTTTATGTGATACTGTTTGTACTTGTTGCGGATCTCTGGTATAATTTTTTCTATCAAATGATGAAAGGAAAATTACTATGCTTTCGTTTATATCAAGCATTAATTTAGGAAAAATTATAAATATTTTATTAGAACCATCTGTCACGCTCACGCTTGGCATCTTTACTTTACTAATTAGTCGAAACTCTAATCTCTCTACTGTAGCTCGTGAAAGACTCGATAAGGTCTATCACCCACTCTTTTTAGAAATTGAACCTTTTCTTTACAAAAAAGTATCTCTCGATGATATATCCCCCTTTCTTTCTAAATACTATGAATTAGAAAATTCACACTCTCTTCTTATTGACCCCGTTTTACGTCAAGAGATTCGTTGGCTTGAAAAGCCATCTGCTCTGCAGGAGAATAAATATGGCTATAATCAATGGTTTCGAATTTGTGACCAAATTTCAAAAACATATGACAAATTATGTAAGCAAGCCCATATTCCTGTCCGCAGCATTTCTTATCGGATCAACTACGAACAATATCATTCAAAAATCCGCATGATATTCGCTTGTATATGGATTGAATTACCAGCAATTGCCTTTTTCAGTCTAGCATTAGGTTTCTTGTCCACACGTCTTTTAGTTATCACATATACATTGTTCTTTTTATTTTTGTTGAAAATATTTTTGGATAACCTGTAATATAACAATTGTGCAAAGAAATATAACGCCTATCTTTTCTCTGGGATATTTGTTTATCAGGTATCCCATTATTAAAGCAACTCCAATAATATACAGACTAACCGCAATTTCCATTTACTCCCCTCCCTGTGTGTCTGTCAGCAGATCATCCACCGTAACTCCAAGGATGTCTGCTACTGCTTTAATCCTTCTTACGGTAGGGCTTACACTATTCCCCCACTTGCAGATGCTGCCACTCGACAATCCTGCTTCCTGCTCCAATTTGTTAATTGACAATCCTTCCTTTTTAACCAATCGGCATATGTTTCTATAAATCACTATTCCACCTCCGTTTCTATTTGGTTCTGAAAAAATCACAAACTTATAT
>ERZ1034920.389-NODE-389-length-35886-cov-8.777986_pt1 | contig 35886 bp, 38 predicted proteins | sample MGYA00520688_ERZ1034920 | MGnify/ENA primary metagenome ERZ1034920 (study PRJEB33766, sample SAMN09781785) | gut metagenome | biome: gut microbiome | host: Homo sapiens | place: Madagascar | study: EMG produced TPA metagenomics assembly of the PRJNA485056 data set...
CGGGGAAGTAGGTCCCCTCCCGCAGCTTCGGCACCCGCATCGTTATCTCGCCGAGCACCGTGGAGAGCTTGCGCTCCCGGTACCCGTTGCGCCGGTTCCCCTCGCCGCAGAGCTCGTCGGCCTGCCAGTCCATTATCTGATTCACCGCGCGCTCCAGCTCGCGCCTCATCATCTCGACCAGGTCGATCGTGCCGTCCTCCCTGAGCGGCAGGTCCCGCATCGCTCCCTTTTCCTGTAAAGTGTCCATGGCGGCCGTTGCCTTTCTCTCGAATCTTACATTCCGCAAAATGTGATTCTAGGCAATGGCCGCTGTTGTCTCAAAGCAGCCCGTGACACCAACTTTCGGCACGCGATCTGGGGGGGATCGGCAAGCTCAGAAAGGACGGCACATTTGCGGCTAACGCTCCCACTGTAAAAGCTTTTGAGGCTGGAGTTCCAACGGAGCCTATCCCCAAATACCTTACATCGGTGGTATTGAAAATGAACGCAAGCGAGAAGGCGAAGTGGCTTGAATGGCGAGCGAAACGTCCGGTTGTTCACGATGGCGATATTTGTCCCTACTGCGGAAATAAGGATCGCTTGCGTGTTGAGGCATGTGCTGAATACGACGAGTCGAGGGATTCGTCAGCAGTTAAGCTATGGGCTCGAATGGCGTCGGCTTTTGATGCAGTGGGCGTGCTCCTTTCCAGGCCGAATAGAGCTTTGATGAGTAACGTCTTGGGGAGCAAAAAAGCTCCATCGAGTATCGAAATCGATCGGTTGGCTCAGCTTTCGTACGATGCTGTTCGGGTGAAAGCGGCGATTGATGGCATTGCCAACGCGCTTACTGACGAGAGGTGTGCTAATGCCAAGATTCTCGTATCGACACTACAGGAGCATGTGAAAGTTCTTAATGAATGTAAGATTTTTCTTAAGACACGCGATGGTAAACCAACCAATGAGGCGAAGACTATATCTGATCTAGCGAAAGCTGCTGAAGGCGTTGTGTCGGCTCAAGTGGGTTTGGAGAAGCTGTCGAATACACTGGTGGGGCGAATTGCAGCTAATATCGAAGGGCATGAGGGCGAAATCAACCAATTCCTCTTAAAGTGTGGTTATCGCTATAAGATAAAAATCAAGTCAAATCCCCAGATATCCGAGGCAAGCATGCTCCTTATCCCCCTGGATTCATCGCGCGCCATCGATAATGCTAGGGAATCATTGAGCTATGGAGAGCGAAATGCTCTGGCACTGATTCTGTTCATGTTCGAAGTTTTGCACGAACAGAGGCCGCTGGCAGTGCTGGACGATCCTAGATCGTCGTTCGACTACGACAAGCGTTATGGCGTTCTCTATGCTTTATTTGCTAAGGGTGGTCCGTTCTCGAGGAATTTACGAGGCGAGTCGGTTTTGGTTATGACGCACGATTTCCTTGTTGTGTCCGATTTGATTAAATTGCCAGGTCAAGGACTTGCATCAGCAAAGGGCCAGTTCTTATCTTGCGATGCGAAAGGGGTTCTTCGGGCGGTTGCTTTGGATAAAAGCGTTGTGGTTCCTTACACGCAGCTACTAAGAAAACAGATTGAAGCGGCAAGTGCAAGCCCAGAGATTATTCAATTGATTTACGTCAGAAACCTGTGTGAGCTGCTTAGAAAAAATAATGAGGACCGAAAAACGAGATTCGGGTGGACGTTTTGCCTCTTGTCGGAAATCGTTCACGGACGCGAGGAGCAGGCCATTATCAAAAAACATAATTTACCCGGTCGGAAGTGCAGGCAAGTCATCATGTGCGAGAACTGCGTAGAAGAGTTCACGGGACAAGTCTTTGACTTTTGGAAAGCGGTTGATTGCTACTCTGATTGCAACGAGCTTCTTGTGAACATTTACGAGTCGGAGCAACTGGCATCGATAGACAAGCTCCATGTGGTGCGTCTCCTTATCGAAAGGGATTCGGAATTGGCAGATGGAGCATCAATCATGAAGCGATTTGCGGATGAGTCCTGTCATATCGGTGGTAGTTACCTGTATCAGATGGACGGTCGTACTTATGATCAGGTTCCCTTCTATGTTGTCGATTGGTGCGATACGGTGGTCGCAAAAGCGAAGGCTGGCTTGGCTTCTTCGGCGAAAGCGTAATCTCGGTTTGCTGGTAAAGGAATGTTGCGTTTGTTGACGGCGCGATTATTGGATAGCCAATCGGATCGCGCGGAATGATAGGCTCTATGAACTTGTTTGCAGCGAAGAGGCGTCAGCGTCCCTACGTTTTGAGTTTTATCGTGGCGAGTGCACGCGGCGGTAAATGGCATGACGTAGCTCGTTGGCGAACCATGTTGTCTAGGTTTGCGGTATGCTCTCATAGACGTCGCGGCCGGGTTGGCGGAATTTGTTTTTCAGTACAGCCGAGGTATGCGGAAGGGTTGTTTAGGCGGTGGGTAATTGAGCTATCAGCTTGCATTTATTAACGGGTCGACACTCAAGGCCCTACGAGAGCGACGCAAGGTGAGTCCCGAGTATCTCTGTCAAAAGGCGGATATAAAGCTTAATCAGCTGGAGATGTGGGAACAAGGTTCGGGTACCGATTACCCAACGATGAAGCAAGCAGAAAAGATGGCTAAAGTACTTCTTAGTCCACTGGCTGGTCTGTACCTTAAGCCCTGTAATCTGCCTGTTGAAACGGTTCCGGTTATGGTAAACAAGCGGCGTATTCGAAATGCATGCATGGTAGATGAAAGCGCACTGCACCTTGCTGTTTATGGGCTCGCCCAGGTGCGCTCGGATGCAATTGCGCTTGCCGGCGAAGCGGGCGTTACTTTTCATAGGTTCAACCTGCCTAAGTTGAATGGCACCTACGCCGATGCCGTTGCGATAATTCGCGATTGGATAGGGCTTTCTCTCGACAATCAAAAAAGGACCACGAGCGCCAGAAAGCTGTTTCTTGCGCTTCGTACTCGATTAGAAGAGCGGGGCGCGCTTGTGGTGCAGTTTGATGGCGTTGAAGTTGAGGAGCTCAGGGGGCTTGCGCTCTACTTCGACGAACTCCCCATTATTGGCGTAAACGCGAAAGACCATTGGCCTGCGCAGTGTTTTACTATGCTGCATGAGCTGGTCCATCTTTCTAGGAGAAGCTCGGTATATTGTAACCTTGTCTGTATGGAAGCCGACGACGAAGAGGAGGTATTCTGTAATTTCGTGGCAGGAGAGTTTCTTTTCTCTCGTGCCTGTGTTGAGCAGGAGGTTAAGTCTGGCCTTAATCCTCGCGACCTTGATTCTATTGAGAAAGTGTCAAGGCGGTATTCGGTGAGTCGCGATGTGGTGGCGCGCCGACTTTATGATTGCAAATATCTTGACAAGCACGCCTATGAGGATCTCTTGGATATCTTCGCTCGTCAAATAGCGGAGGAAAAAGAGGAGCAACGAAGGAAGAAAGAAGCTGGGGAGAAAACGGGCTGGCCTGCGCCTTACGAGAGGAAGGTGGCCGATTCCTTTGGGTCACTGTACTGCCAGCTTGTTGCGCAAGGGCTCTCGTTTGGGCTGCTTTCCGAGCGCGATGCTTGTAGTGCCTTTGGGGTTGAAGCCGAAAAACTCGGGAAGGTGTTTAAGGAGGCTTTAGCGTGAGATATGCTCCAGTGCCTAAACAGCCTTCTCTTTTTGGCGAGCCTTACAGATATATCATTGATGCTTGTTCGATTATTTCCCAGAATCCTAAATCGCAATACCCCAGGAGTGTCCACGAAGGTCTTTGGGGCGAAATAGACGCGCTGGTGAAATCGCGTGAGATCATTACATGCAGGCAAATCGCTAATGAGGTTCTTTCCGGTAAAAAGGAGGACACTGCGATGCGATGGGTGAGAAGTAGCGGGCTTGTCATCCTGGAGGAAGATGAGTTTGTTCAGCGGAGGGTCTCCGAGGTCGTAAACGCGACGCCTAATCTTCTCCGGTTTGGGACAATACGCAGTTCCTCTTCCGGCGATGCGTTCATTATTGCTGCTGCTATTGAGTACGGGCTCATTATCCTTACGGAAGAGAATAAAAGGAGTCCGTTCAAGATTCCGCAAGTTGCAGCAAGCTTCGACATTGAGGCGCTGTCCATCAGCGAACTTGCCGAGCGCGAAGGCTGGCATTTTTAGACGCAGCGTGAACGATAAGGATAGTGCGTCTTAGCACGTGCCCCTGTTTGGTCTATGCTTGTCGCGAACGTTTTCCGACCATGGGGGTTGCGATGTCTGCCAACGGCGACGCCGCAAGGCGCGACATGTGGGCCGGGCACATAGAGCGCTGCCTGGCGTCGGGCATGGCCATCGGCGAGTGGTGCTCGCTGAACAAGGTGAACAAGTCGAGCCTGTACGGGTGGCTCGCCGTCTTCCGTGACGAGAGGCTCGGCCGTTTCGCTGGGAAGAACTCGGAGGCGTTCGGGTGGGTGACGGCGATGCGCGATGGCATCGCCGTCACCAAGGCCGTCGTGCCGGCCGTAAGCGCCGCCGGGCAGGCAGCCGCCGATCCGGCCGAGGAGACGCCGGGATCCAAAGGTTGGAGGAGCGGGAAGCCTCTCGGAGCTTTCTCGACCAAAAGGGAAAACTCCGAGAGGCTTATCGTTCTATGCGGTTGCTTTGACGCTCGCAGATGTTTCCGTAGTGACCGCGTTCGTTGTAGCTTGGGCGTTTGCGTCGCCCGTTGCGAGTGCCGTTGCCGGGCACATGCTCGTGATCAGCGTGAGCGAAAGGGCGATCGAGAGCATTGCGGACGCGGGCTGTTTCATGGCGTGACCTCTCTTATGGCCGATGGCGGTTTCACAACGCATGGGACAGTGTTACCGTGCGATATTTGCTGGCGACACTTTACGACAGAGAACCTAGGGATTACAGCTCAGCGGGGTGATTTTTGGTAGTTATGGGTGACTTTCTGGCGGGTTGGCGGGGGTGGATGAGAGTTGCTTTTTGTAGAGGCGGGTACGGGGCTCTATCCGGCGTTTTCCATGAGCGCTTTTGTGCGATGGTTTGTGGTGCGTTTGGTGTAAGCATTCGTGTGGCTACATGCTCATCGGCTGCTGCGGCTTTCGCCTGCGGGTGTGCCCCGCGATGCTTCGGGTTGCGCCCGCGTCAGCGCTGGCGGTTTCTGCGGGCTTGCCCGCGGTCGCGCCCCTTCGACTTCTGGGTGGTTTCGCAGAAAATGGGCGCCGATTTCGCCATGGGTCCTGGACTTCTGCACGGTTTCTGGCGGGGGCTGTTCGCTGTCAGCTTCTCCGACCTGGGGAAACGCCGGCGTGTTGTGGTGTTTCGGGCTGATTTGGCCTGCGAAACCGCCCAGAAGTCGCAAGCGGGGTTGAAGGTGGCGCATCTTGATATGTGCTCCGGTCCAGTTGGTGCTGGTCGCAAGCATTGCGATTGCCGAGCCGTGTGCGTTGATGCTCCGAGTGCGAGCAGGGGGATGGAGGGGTGTTCGGGAAATGAGAGGTCGTTCTTTGCCAGGTTGCTGCGCATCGTGCTGCGCGACGCCTTGATCTCACGGGCGATTTCGGCGACCGAATCGCCCTGCTTCCTCAGTTAGCGTATAGAATACGCTTGCGACATGCTGACTATCCTTTTTGCCTCCTTGGTAGAATACCTGTCAGCAATGATTAAGTAAGCGGATTGCGAGGCCGACATGTCGCTCATCGATGTGCGCAAAACGTACTCAGCGATGTGTTCAGATTCAGTCTAGCGAAAACAGCCTCGGCGTCCATGATTGCGTTCACGACGTCCTCGGCGATGCGCCTCATGAGCTCCCTCAGGTTCACCGACCCGTCCTCGAACCTCGGCGTCGCCGGCTGCTCCCGCACGCTTTCTGCTAGACTCTCCATTGCGATCTTCGTCCTTTCCAAGAATCCGTTATGTCGTAATTCCGGGTTCTAAGGTGAAGGCTGTTTCCCTTCAAAGCCGTCTCGATTTACTTCGCTTACACCAACCTTTCCGACATGATCCATTCTTCGAGTTCTCGACATCGTATAAAGGAGTTAATTCCATGCAATTTCTGGAGCCCTTGCAAACGACCGATGGGCTTAGCGAGGGCAACTTGGGCTTGGGTAAAAAGTGGCTTGCGAAGAGTGAATCTCAGCACAAGCTTATGTCGGAGTACATGTTGAAGGTCAGCTACAGCATTCAGGATTTTAACGAGACAGTACGAGAAGGCTTTAGCGGTGCGCCAAAGGACGTTGTTTACCTGATTGTCCTTGCGGATTGGATCAAGGATTCTTGTTGGCGAATCAAAGGATGCTTGAGGGAAGACGTTTCGAGCGGATTTAAGTTTTCTAACATTGAGCGACTTAAGCTTTGCCGAGAGTTTCTGGAGGCGATACGCGCAATTGTGGTTGCGCATCCGGTAAGCGTGAGTAAGCACCGTGAATACGGTTTCGATGGTGGGCGTATCTGCGTTGACATTCGCAGCAAGTCTCTCATTGACGGCTATCCTGGGGCAAAGTTCTATCGACTTCATATGGGAGGTGCTGAGGAGGTCGAATGTGCTTACGACGATGATGTCGTCTTGGCGACGTATTCAGTCGACTCGGATAATAACGGTGGGCTTCGTTTTCAAAGAGTCTGTTTTGATATGGCCGACGTGCGCAACGCTGCACAGCTCTATATAGATTCCCTTTACGAACTCGATTGCTACGTTGCCGGATTGAAGAAAAAGGACTTCGTTTAGGACGGCAGCCGTAGTTTGCAGTTGTTGCTATCAAGATGCCTTCAGACCGCGAGTTTTGCTCGCAGCAACTACCCGTGTGGATGAATTTCTCCCGGCAGGCGCTTACGAAGAGTTATTGCGAAGTTGCGGTGTCTCAATGGTGAGAGGTGGGGGTACGGGGACGCGGACAAATAGTTGGACCGAATCGGTCCGGTTAGGAGTTCGCGAATGCCAAGCTACACGGACGAGCAGAAGCGCAGAGCCGTCGATATGGTCGAGGAGTGCGGCGGATCGGTGACGCGCGCGATGCGCAAGCTGGGATATCCCACGCGCCAGACACTGTACCACTGGCTGAACCGGCGTGACGCGTCGCACGAGAGGAGGGCCGGCAGGCCTTGGAGCCATTACGATCCCGCTCTGAAGGCGCAGGCCGTGGCGTTCGTGAGGTCGGGCATGGCCGGCAAGGACGTCGCCGAGATGCTGGGGGTGTCGAGCGCCGCGGTAGTCTACAATTGGGCCAGAGCCGCAGAATCCCCGAGCCCCGCGGCGGCGGACAGGAGTCCCGTAGGGTAGTGTCGGGAATGACTCTGCTATGAAGCATTGACATGGAAAGAAGCCAAGCAATAGTATTTGGAAATCAAGAAAGGCACCGAGGAAAGGCTTCGTTATGCGGAAACGCATGGCGTCGAAGTGCCCGGACGTTTCACTTGCTGGCTTCCATCTATAACAGCTGCATGCATCTTTCCAATACGCCAGGGGAACTGGAGATCGTTCGAAGACAACTCGGGAACAATATTGTCCGGCATATGATCAGGACTTCATTGGAGGGGTTCGGCTGGAGCATGGCTGATGATGCGCCTGCGATATGCTGACCGTTCTTGGCATGCTGATCGTTCTTTCTTGCGTCCCTGGCTGAATACCTGGTAGTAATGACCAAGGAGGCGAATTGCGGTGGTTGGCGTGTTGTTTGTCGATGCGCGCAAAACACACTCAGCGATGTGGTCGGTTTCGGCCCTGGCGAAAAAAGAGTTGTCGATCCCGAGCTCCCTCGCGAGGTCGATGGCCCTCATCTCGCCGCTGCGGATCGCCCGCGCCGCCGCTATCTCAAACCGATTATCGCAGCGCTTCCTCTTCTGGGTCATCAAGAGTGCTTTTTGTTCTTAAGTTGGTGTCCGAGGAAGTTTGCTCTCTCTGCCTTGGTATTTTTCATGCTTGGTCGCTGAAAATCATGCTGATGGTCGGCGACCATGTCTTTTTCATTCCTAGACGTATTCGGCTTTCAATTTGCGAAAGGGATATTGCGTTACCTACGGAGGTGCGTATCGCTTGCGCAGTAGTGTCATTTTGATTTATATGGGATGGTCGTTGCGATTTATGTTGCGCATTTTCATTGATACCGAACGCGATGGCTTTGCTTCCGTTTGGCGGGATTTGGAGGTTGGTCGCCGATGGCAAAATGCAAGTTTTACTATGACGAGACCGAGCACAGCCGCTCCTTGAGCTTGAGTACCGTTACGGCCGACGAGTTCTACGACGGTTTTGTTGTGGCTGTTGTCGGATGGGATGAGAATTGTGAGGAGGAACTAGAGCGGAGGTATCTCGCTTTCGAGGAGAGGTATCGCTCGCCTGGGGCGGTGGAGCTCAAGAGCACCGCTCTTGCCAAGAAGCAGTTCAGGTATGGTTTTCGTTCCCTGACCAAGGCGAACGTGCACCTTATCCACGACTTCCTCGACCTCTTTGACGAGGGTATGTTCGTCTACTGCTCCTTTTCGAGCAAGGTTGAGCATTTGATGTACAGGCTTTTTGACCGATATCGAAGCGTGCCGGGAGTCAATACGGTTTTTATGAAGTACACCCTTGCGAAGCTTGTCGTGCAGTACAGGCCAAGGGAGGTTGTTGAGGTGTTCTATGGCGACCCCGAGAAGCTGATCGGTGAGCTGCGCGCCTTTCTGTTAGATAAAATCGAGCGCAACAAAACCAACCCTACGCTTAAGCGCATCGAGACTGAGCAGTGCCAAGCACTTTTGGCTGTTTTAGGCAATGCATCGGCTTTGGAAAACACAGAGTGGGAGTACTATCCCCCGCTAGAAGGGTTTGCTCTTTATCTGAGCGAGCATGGAGAGATCAATGGCTACGAGCTCAATATCGATCAGGAGGAGAGGACAGCTGCTGCAGCAAGGGAGCTTGGGTTCGACCCTGTGTTTCAGGTCGATTCGAAAGATTGCTTCGGTATCAGGATGGCCGATATGTTTGCCGGCATCGTGGGAAAGCTTCTGAAGGCCATTCGCACCGAACTGACCTATCGCTCTAAAGATGATGAGCTTAAGAAGAACCTGTTCGACGAGAAGTGGTTCGAATTGGACAATGCCCGTCTTGAGCTGTACAAGCAGCTGCGAAGAGTTCTGGTGCTTTTCGATAACTGCTGGTACAAGACGTACGGCGGTGTTTACTCTGACGACTTTGTTGTCCTGATCTCCTTGCTGAACTATCTCAGCAACTTTGAGGATGCTGGCGAGCTTCGGGCGAACCTCGATATCCATGCGGAGGCGTTCAACACGTGCTGCTGCATGGATTTAAAGCTCCATTTCGATAAGTTGGAAGTTGGGGTGCCTTGGAGAGATGCTCCTAACGTTAACTCCGAGAATCTCTTTCGACCGCGTCTCAGGGTTACCGACGAACCTATCGTGCGCAATGTGGTGAAGGTTGTGTTTGCCGAGGACGGTGCGCCGATGGCTGCCGTGCGCGAGTCGGGCAAAGACACTGTTTACGTGCTGCCCGACGGGCTTGTCGGGTGGGTTTCCATTCTGGTGTCCAACGAAGGTTTGGCGGACCTGGTGTTTCCGTGTGACGTGCGCTTCCAAGTTGTTAACGGTCGCTGTTGTGCCGACATACTGTAGCGAGCGTCACACGGCGGACGACGTTTTGAAAGGACATGCAGGGATGACTTACAATATGAACTTATTTGTTGGTTCTATAATCGAAGCGCCTACGTCATTCGAAGATTGTGCTGGACAATTGCGGACTAGCCAAGAACCTGCTTAACAAAGGGATTTTCGGGCTCGCATTCAAGCATATTTCGCCTTAGGCATTATTGCAAATGGCGAAGGCGATTATGGCCAGGCGAAGCGCGAGCTGTCTTCGGCTATGCTATGCGGAGGCTAAGCTCCCCCTTGGACTTCGTGCTCGATAAGAAACTCGATGATTTGTGCCTGAATCGTCGGAAGCTCGCTGTTTTGCTCAAGGTTGTGAAGCTCCATCAGGTTATACAGGTTCGCTCCATACCCGACAATGGCAAGAGCACTGGGGTTGATTTCCGCTGAGTCGAGTATTGCTTCAGACGAACCCAAGATGCTCATTCGGTACATGTCGTAAATCTCCGCTGCGATGGCTACGTTTTCTAGGCCGGAAACTTCTGTGTAGGCGGTTTGCTTCAGCACCTTAAGCTCTGGTAGTGCTTGTTCGGCCACGACGAAGCTGCCTAACGTACCCAAAATAACGATTTGCCGATACGTGAGTTGTTCCGATATCTTCAGGAGGTGATTTGCCATCGGCCTGCTGATTTCGGGGTGGAATAGGATGTTTGCATATAGCCTGGCAAGGTAGATGGTTTTCTTTTCCTCGTGCTCACGCTGTGCCGCAATTAAAACACCCTCAAGAAGCTCTTCGCCGGCAGATCGGTCTTCTTCGCCGCCATCGAGAAAGCCGTCGTCTCGGGGATGGGCTCCTTTTGCGCATTGTTGCTCGATAATGTTTTTGGCTTGAACATAAACGGTTCCTACGCGTTTATGTTCTGATGGGGCAAGGACCCTCTTCTTTATTCCGCTCCCTGCTTTCTGAACAATACGCTCTATGGCTGCGCCTGCAATGGCGCCGACGGCAGCTTCGCCGGGTCCGGCAAATACCGATTCTATCGCGCAGCCAGCTAGGCTACCGGCGGCTTTGCCGGTGTATTCAGCTATTCCATCGGCAACTGACTCTTTTGTATCGCCTGAAATCGTGTTGCGCATTGGCTCCTTTCTTGTTCGTCCGCTTTACGGTGCGCTTTGTGAATGAAAGCACTATTAGTCTTAGTTTCGGCGACGGTTAATCGCCAGCGTTGCTTGCACGCCTTATTGGCGTTTTCGACATCTTCTTTAGGAAGGGGTTGCTTCCCCTGTACATTTACGGGGCGCTAACCTTCTTTTGCCAATGCGCTATAGAGCTTTTGCTCCAATGGGTCTATTGAAGCCTTTACATCGTTCAAAAAGCTGATTACGCCGATAAAGCTATCGCTTAAGGGTTTTAGCTTTGGGGAAATCAATTGCAAACCGCCCATCAACGAAGAAGCCATCTTGACTTCCTCGGGTAAATTAAGGTTGTTCCCGAGGGAGACGATCATGGTGTATGCATCTTTCAGCTGCTCTTTCTTGGCAGTTGATTCCGCCAAGAGGGTAGCGACGCTGACGTAGCTCGAAAGGGCCTCGAGCATGATATTCCACGATTCTCGTGCGGTATCTAGATCGCGTCGCAGTGCTTCGATATCGGATTTGGTGCATGCATCGATTTCTGCCGCCCAAATTACAAGATCAGTTGCTTGCCCGTTATTCGGCGTAGGGTGTTCCTTGAATGCTTCGAGCAATCGCTTGGTTTTTTCGGCCACGCTGGTGAACGACTCCGTGAAAACCGGCATCTGCCTTTCGCATTCGGCAAGTTTTTCTAGCAAGCCTTCTTCAGAGTTTTCCGCGTGTTTCGCTGCGACGTCGCTGTTGCTACAGGCTGCCGTATTGACCTCTATGGCAGAAGAATGGATTCGACGAGCCAGCGCTTCGATGCGATTGCGGTATTGCGAGCTTTTCGGGTCTGTTCCGCGGAGGTTTTCTACGTCTTCATATTGATATCGATTGATTATAGCGATGGCCATATCGCCGTCGTTTTGCATCGATTCTGCGTTTTGCCATATCAGAGGCATGATCCTGCAATTTGGACGCGTCGCGATTTTTTCATTGAACGCGAATAGCTCCTTGCGGCACGCTTCACTTTTGATGTAGCCGGGCGTTACGGCGGGCATGATGATGTTGCAAGATTCAATTCTTCTGTCGAGCTCTCGCTGCCAGTCTTGCCCCCATTCGATTGACTTCTTGTCAATGAAAACGTCAAGCTTGTTTCCATATAGGAACTCATAGCTTTTAGCTATTTCCTCAGCAAGCTGCGTGATTGCGCCATCTAGGTAATCGTTGTCAGAATGCCGATAGCTTAAGAACAAAGATGCGTCCACGGTGGTCAAAGAAACCTCCTCTTCTGTATAGGTATGGGTCTGGGTTATCGCTGCTGCGGAAAGCGGTGGTTTGGCTGTGCCCTCAAAAGCGTCGTTGTCCCACAGGGCTTCAAGGGGGATTGCCCAGATATTGTCGCGAAGGCGAATTATTTTCTTTCCGGTATACACAAGAAAGCCCCGTATAAACCTAGGGTCCTCGGATAGGGCGTTAAGCCCGTCGAAGTCTGCCGGGCGCGCATTGCTTGCTGCCTTCACTTCTATGCCGATGAGTTCGTTGTTGTTCAGCAGCACCAGATCAACTTCTTTTGGGTGCTTTCCTGCTTGTCTCCAGTAAAAAGCATCGGGAAAGCGGCTTGACCATTGCGCTTCGGGAACTATCTGGCTTACAACATAAGATTCCAGTACACTGCCGAGCAAGGTGCGGTTGTCTCCGAAAATATCTTTTCCGGCTTGCTTGAATTCCTCAATGCTGAAAGAAGAATCAATTGGATGGACCTTGGGGCGTGATTGCGTTTGCTTATGGGCTTGAAGGGCGAGGTTCGGCAGCTTTCGTATGAGGAATCGCCTCTCGAATATATCGATGTAGCGTTCGATCGTGCGGCCGTCTCTTCCAAGCTCGCTTGCCATTCGAGATACGTTGAGGATGTTGCCGGGCAGAGCGAGCAACGACTTGAGAATGGCGTTCGCGATGGCAATGTCGATTTTCTCACCGGGTAAAAGGGCATCACCAAGTGTGTTGTCGATGTCGGATTTGACTAGATGGCTTAGCTCGCTAGATGAAACGGTGCTGTTCAGGGCATATCGCGGGAAACCTCCTTTGGTAAGGAGGACTGAGATCTCTTTTGCGCCCATTGACGACTGATATTTCAGGTTTGGCTGAGCATTCCAAAGAAGGTCGACTATGCTCTTGCCCGAGGTGAGGTGGATTTCCCGTTGCGTTAGCGGGTGCAATTCGAAATTGCGGGCGCGACGGGTTAGGGGGTTTTGGCCATCGAGGCCTTTTCTGTTCAGAGAAGCACTGCCCGTTAGAATGAATTGGGGAATGCCATGGCTCGAGTGCGTTGCGCCGAGCTCGTCAACGACCTCTTTAACGGCGAGCGGGAGCGTCTCGATGCGTTGAGCTTCGTCGATAATGACAGGTTTTGGCAAGTTACGCACCCATGAAGAGATATCGGTCTTCGCAAGCTGATAAGTGGCGTCATCGGCAAGCGTGACGTACTCGAATCCGTAAGGGACGATCTCCTTTTTTGCAAGCATGGTTTTCCCGACTGCGCGTGCGCCTTCGAGTACGACTACATTGCTATGAGCGGCGACGATTCGAGCTCCAAGTGGACGAGGGATATAGTTCACATCATCTCCAATGCTAAAAAAATGACCCAGCGAATGCAGAATTATTTTCACATTCTAGCATGTTGGGTTGAAGAAGTGCGCGCTTTCTTGCGGCATCTTTGATTGCATTCCTGCTCGTTTGGCGAGTATGGGATGAACTGGGGGGGTGGAAGTGTGTTCAGGATGGCGAGGGGGTTGCTTTTCGTGAGGTACTTGTAGACGGTGTCGCGCGGCATGCCGTTGGTGTTGCGATATCCGAGATGCTGACCCGTTGCGGTGCTGCTATGCCGACGGAACGCTCCTTGTCTTTCTCTTTGCCGGCTGTGCTTGATTGTTGGAGTAGGCAACGTTTTGCGATATCGATGGTTCTGCGGTTGCTGGATGGGCTCATGGCTAGGCCGGGTGGCCTTGAGCCTGTATGGTGATGTCGGATTATTGGGCGCGGGTGTTGGAGCGTGATGGCTTTGGAAGATAATAGCATTTACGAACTTTATCTGTATACGATTGACGTATACAAGAGGCTCGTCGGAGTGCTTCCACTGGATGAAAAGTTGGCCCGGTTCGATTCTCAATCCTTTTCAGGAATCGGTGATCTCGAGTTAGGGGACGACGCGTTCGCTGCAGTTTCAATGCGTCTTATGCTGCAGCGCAAGTATTTTGTGCGTGGCAAGGACCTGTTCCTAAAGAAGCTGCTAAAGTCGGCAAAGCGAGATCTCGAAGCAGTCAAGGATGGGATTGCCTCGCTGCTGATCGACCTAGACAAGCTCAATGCTCAGCCTATTGAGTTTGCATTTGGTGACAACGTTGTCGTTGAGGGCGCTCATGCTAATGTCGAGGATGCGACGTACGGTGCGCTATTGCATGCTGATAGGGAGCGTATAGAGAACCTCGTCTGCGTCCCCGAATCGATGAGAATCCTTGCGCTTGCTCCGTATATAGCGGGTAGGGAGCAAATCTTGCTGCGGTTCTCCGAGCTTCTTCTCGAGGTGGGGATCAAGCCTCTGGTGAAGGGAGCGGAGACTTCGGCCGTGGTCTCGTTCGAGACGAAGGGCGCTGATCGTCTGATAAGCAATTCGCCGTTTTGGAAAAACCTTCGAGGTAAAGAGCTTGGACTTAGGGATATTGAGGATATCGCTCGGCAAACTTCGTGTGACGATTGCGAGATACTCTCCGCAGTGCATCGATTCGTCATGGCGCTTAACCGTAACCCGTTGGATTTCAATGAGTTAGGTTCTGTCGTTGCTACTGAGACGATTTCTGGCTGGGGCGATTTTTCCCAAGCTGCCAAGGCTGTCGATGGGGATTACGGCGTGAGCACTCTGGTTCGGCATCAGAAGGACGGTACGGCTCTAGTGAAGCTTCTGCCAAATGTGCAGGAGCCTATCTTGATTGAGGGGCCTCAGATAATTGAAGGTGGCCACGAAATAGTTCTGGTGAAGCACGGCGGCTCTTGGAAGATTTGGGCTATGAGGTGATTCTTATAGGCTGTCTGCCTGCTTTAGCGATATGCTATTCTCGCTATGAGGACATCGGCGATGTGGTCCGATGCATTTGTCGAGGGATAGAGGATCGCCGAAAAGGGCGATCCTCGAAGACGCGGCTATTGGGAAAATGGACCCTTTTCCGTCTGCGCATGCATTCGTGGTATGCATACTGCCATTGGTTATTGTCAGGGCAGGAGGGGCTGGTAAAGTCGTGACCTGTATTATCTTTTCGGTCACGCATGTTAGAGGCTTAGATACAAGTCGGCCTGCTCTTTGGCTTCACGAGAGACCCGCCTTGTGCTGGAGCGTTTCGGTTTGCGACCGGGCTCCAGCTCGTCTATCCGTGCCGCTGGCGGTTCCTGCGAAGGGTGCCCAAGTGCTCTTATCGTGTGGGCAAGGTGCGGCCATGCTCGAGGAAATGATCGACCGCGGCCCTCTCCTGCTCTTCGGCGTATCTGCTATGGGCGCTGGTTGGTGGCATGTCTCATTCGCTCGCCAGGCATTCCTCGTGCTGCGTGTAAGGGGTCGCGAGGCGCGGATGCCCGAGCTCCCTTATCGCCGAGGTGGGACTCATGTCGTATTTGATGAACAGTTCGACGGCTTTCAGCTTCTCTTCTCTCGAGTGCATCTCCTACCTCCAAATCGTGATGGTTTGGGACAGGATTTCGTCAGAATCCCTTTACTGAAATATAGTCTTGACGGAACACAAAACTATATTGACGCTCACACCTCGTAGTAGACAGCGCGGATGGACGCCTGGTTGGTCTCGCTCAAGAAGGATATAGCCCAGTCGATGATGCTCGACACCAGCGCGCAGCTCGTTCTCGCGCTCGCGGTCCTCCTCCAGGCGAAGCGGCCTGTCGTCGGCGAACAATTCCTCCGGGTTGACGGTCCCCTCCCCGCCGCGCCGCCGAAGCTGGCTGAAGAGTATCGGGCGGCGGGTGACGTTCTTTACGGCGACGTAGGTCTCGCAGCTGCAGCGGCAGCCCCTTTGCGTTGAGGGCATTTTACCTCCTCTGGGTCAGGGAGCGCGGGATTACGCTCCTGCCAAGAATCGGGACGAGGCGTTTTTGAACACGTCCAAAGGGCGAACGGCGGTCACGACGAAAATCGTTTCGCCGGTTGTTGCATTTCGGCGATTGGGATTCATTAGCTGGCAGCTCGTCGACCAGCCGGACGCGGCGGGACGGCCGATAAAAGACGGTAGAAGGCCCCAGAGCAAGCCGATGCGGCAACGAACCGCAAAATCCACTTGTCTAGAGGCAGATAACAAACATCGCAAAAGCGATTGCCGCCCAGCGATAAAATGAAAACAAGGTAATTAGCAAACAGCATCTACCGGCGATAAGCCTGAAGATGCTTCGTTCGTCTCGTCAAATTCAAGAAAGGGGCGCACCATAGACACCGCATCAACAGCCAAGTGGCTACCAGATGCCACAGTTCACTCGCAGCAATACTCCGACAACCTTTATCACTTCGACAAGAAGCCCGGCAGAATCGTAAACGCCCTCGCCCAAAGGGGACTCACCCTGAATTACGTCATTGAAGACTTGTCGTTTCTCGGCGTTGAGCAAATCCACCGCGTTGCATTCCCAATGATTTGCTTCTGTGACATCGTCCCAGAGAGGAATCGGCTCAAACCGCACATGGACCAATACGGAAGCTACGGCATCGGGCTAAGCAAGAACTGGGGTAAGGAGCATGGCGTCCAGCCCGTCCACTACATCCTCCCAACATCGCCCTTTGCGCGAGACTTCAGGCAGGCAGCCAATGCGGCGTTCTCCGCAATCGACAAACTGGAAACCGAGCCCATAAGGACGCTATGCGATTTCCTCGTCACGAACCTGGCGTTCGCCAAGCCTTTATGGGGCACCAACAACGGAACTGATTATTGCTTCGAAGACGAGTGCGAGTGGCGCTTCATCCCTTCGGACCTTGCAATTGACATGCCGCGGTTCCTTCCTCAGCCCGAGGCCGAGATGTTGAGCAATTATCGTCAAACGCTTTGGAGACCCACAACCTATCTGCTCGATTTCTCCTACGGCGACATCAGCGACATCTTCGTCCCCGAAGGAGAAACGCCCACGTTGCATGATGCAATCGATGGGCTCAATGCTACAGAGGAAGAAAAGAAAGCTTTAAAAATAAAGGTGAAGGAGGTCTGACAGTGTACGGATCGTTCAAAGATTTCGTCCAGCCAGACAAAAGGGCACCCATCCCGCAGCAAATGATTGATTATTTTAACTCCACGGTGCCCAATGCGTTTGAATACAGGAAGAGCCGACCTGATGACCCAATTTGCGCCCTGGTCCCCAAAGACGGGAGCGCACTCCAGATGGCAAATCTCAGGCCCAGGCTCACCGAAAAACAAGAAAGAATGGTTAACGGGGAGATAACTCTCGAGACCGTGAACAAGCTGATGGACAACGCACTGGAAGAAGTCGAGTTCGATGGAAGCGAGGCGTTTCTCAACTTAGACGGCGCGCAGATTCCTTTTGGATATCTGATCAGGAGCGCAGAAGACAACCAGGCGGCAAATGCGGGAAGGCTGTTTGCGAGCAGAAAGCCTTTACGAATCGACATGCCATTGACATGCGGCGGGGAGCATCTCGATGTCCCTCTCGTCCAGCAACGGTCGGATTCGATAGACATTCTTAATTTCAGAAGCGATACGGGAGCACTCATCGTAAGCATAAGCGTCAACACCGCAAGCCAGACGATTGACTATAAATACGATTTCAAAAACTCGAACGAGCCGAACGCCAGAAAATGTCTGACCGCAGCAGTTATCGCCGACGGGCTGAGAACAGGCAAAACCGTTATCGACGGCTTCGGGGAGATGAACCAGACCCCGGACAAATCCGACGATCGCAGGATTGCCCCATTTTGGAAGAAAGTGGTCGATATCGAAGAAGCGCTTGGAGTCGCGTTCCAAGCAAATGAGCCGCTCGACAAAGCAACGTTCGCCCATATCGAACGCTTGCACCGCTGCATCTGCGAGGGGAAGGCGGTCGGACTCGGATTCAAGCCCGATTCGATAACCATAAAAACCGACGGCGAGGCACCGGACCGCGAGGGGACTACCTGCAGGCTGCTATTCCCGCGAAAAGAAAGCTTGTCGATTTTCGGAGAATCGTTCACGGTTTATTCGAACGTCGGCCTGCAGGGAATCACTCTCGGGCGGCCTGAACAGATTGGCGAAGGTGAATACAAGATTCCGCTTGTATACAACGACGATTATCAGTGCTCTATTCTCTACCTGGCAGCCGATCCCGAAGGGAATAGCGACGAAGACGACGCTGAAAGGGCTTCCAAGATCCTGTTCGAGCCGCTGCCCGAAGGCAGAAAATACTAGAGCTCCCTATGTCAGTAGGCGAAATGTCCCGTACTCGTTGAACCAACAATCAAAAGAAGCCCCTGAGCTGTTCGACCGTGGGCTGTAGGCGTACGCCGTGAGCATCAGACTAGCGCGTCTTAACAACCTGGCCCCATTACCCCCAGATTGTCCGCGAAACCAATCGATTTGGAGGTGCGGCCATGGACGGTGCGCAGCGAAGGGGCGTGTGGGCCGGGCGTATGGAGCGCTGCCCTGCACTGCACCCATGCGTTAGGCGCCCGGTCGATTGATTCGAGCGCGTTGAGCTCGCGTATGTTGTCCGGGGTGAATCGCAGCGCCTGCCCGATGCTGGTTCCCTCAGACTCCCGTCCTCGATGAGGCGGTGCACGGTCGAGCGGCTCACATGCAGGTAGTCCGCGATCTCGGTTGCGGTGTACAGGGGCGGCATGGCATCGTTTGTGGTGTCGATGTCAGGGCGGCCTTCCTTCTGTACGTGGTCGATATTGCTGTCTTCCATTGCTCTCCTATCGTTCGATTTGGCCGCCGTTGCGGTCGCTTGGTCAACGGGCGATATCGCTGAAGCGCATTGAAGCAGCAAGGGCCGTCGCGGTGATGCGGCGGCCCTTGGTTTGAGTTCTCTGGGGTTTTGCAGGTAGAAGCTAATCTTCAGGTAGCTCGCCGGGCTTGCCGTTGCCGACGCCGTTGGGAAGGCCCTCGAGCCATTCCAGGAGCTCTTCGCGCAGGATGATCGTGCCGCGTTTGCCGGGGCCGTAGTTGTGCGTGGGCGAAGGGTTGCGTTGCTTGAGATCGGCGAGCTCGTAGAAGCGCTTCTTGCTGATGTGCAGGAGTCTGATCGCCCGATCCGGCTGGTAGACGTCCTGCATGAGCACGGGTTCGCGCAGCAACGGAATGACGAGCATGCGCGCGTCATCGTCCGGCGATAGGATGATGATCTTGATGTTCTTTTTCGTTTCGTTGAGCATTATTGTTCATGACCTTTCTTTTCGAGATTGCCGTGAACGGCGCCGTTCACCTTTACGTATTTCATTGTCTTACGTTTCCGCAGGTCAAAGTGATACCCTAAAAGCGTCCACTCCTTGCTTTTCCCGTGAAGAGCACCCGAAGAGGCTCGAAGTAGCAACATCAGCAAAGCGAAGAGTGCGCCTCTCCGCCAGCAAGTAGGCCATTGCCAAGAGGAGGAGCCATGAACACCAGACCCAATCAATCGAGCCGAACGCCAGACCCTAGCCACATATGGGAGAATGATTACGTTCCGTCAGGGATTATGCTCGACCCGAAAACAAGCGAGCTGAATTCTTACCGATTCACAGGATTGGATAACGAAAGCAACCTCGTATTCATTCCCGATAGAACAGTCGAATCCGTAAATCAATCGCTTGAAGGGTTTTACGACAACGACTTTCTGGAAAATCAGTTCGACGATGAGCTGGTAGCGCTGTCTGAGCCGAATCAACACGCCTGTATAACATTCGCGGAAAAGCACGGGCCTCTGTTTGGGGCAATGTTTCTTGAAAACGGCATCTGTAAAGAGCCCTTGGGCATGTGGCTCACTGCATCGGCCCTATTGAATCTGGCGCTCAACATCAAGAGTGCAGTGGATAGCGGGGACTGGAGGTCTCTTGACGAGAGAAAGCTCATCGCTTTCGAATTCGAGCAGCACGCCCGCGTGAACGGGAGGGGTCGATACGAAGTCTTCGCTAGTGCAAATTTCAGATTCCCAAATGGACTTCCTGCTGAATATGCGGAATTGACCCTGGGTGATGATTGCTCAGCAAATATATGGGCCTCGAAAAATTTCGATCCTCCAGGAATCGTCTCGAAAATATGGCGCCCTTTTCCGACTCCGCAGATAGGCATGTTCGATCAGACCGAGCAGGATCGCAGAGAAACAGCCTATGATGAAATTCCCGGTCTCGATGTGGACATTAGATTAAATCCCGGGAAATTCGAGCTAATGCTTCAGGATGGCAGGAGCCCCCTTTCTGAACCGACCATAAGACTTGCGCTATCCGACTTGCCAAAAGAGGAAGCAGATGAACTTGCCGTCAAATTGTGCAGAGCCATATTGGAATCCTTGGTGAGCATACACACACGTTACGTTCGTCATGACTGGATTGGCCATCAGTTCAGGCCCGTTCTTCCTGAAAAGATACGGTGGCTGTGGTATGTGTTCGCAATCTACATGACGAAAACCCAGCATGCTTTCTGCAAGCATTGCGGAAAACCGTTTATGAAGACGAGATCGGATAAATGTTATTGCGATGATAAGTGTCGCAAGAACGCCAATCGTTGATTTTGAGCATGGCCGCCGCTGTTCGAAAGCCCTTAGCTCGAACAGCGCAGCGAAAGGAGCAACGTGTTTTTCAACAGCGACAAACGAAAAGACCGGAAGTACGAAAAGCTCAGCAAGAAAGACGAAAAGCTGGTCAGGAAACTTGACGCACTCGGTTGGAACGACAGCAAAAAGTCAGACAGGCTCTACAAGAAGCACAACAAGACCCTTCAGAAGCTCGAAAAGAACCGCACTTGGCATCTACCGAAAAGAGAGCATGGGTGGTACCTTCCCAACGACGATTAGCATTTTGCGGATTATCGCCTTGCTAAGCTTTTGAGATAACGTGCCGAATGCTGGTGTAAGGGCCGTTCGATTGTCGGGCTTGACCCGAGAATGGAAAGCGGCCGTCGCCTAGAATTCATAACGACCAAGAAATGGATTCCAAAGAAAGGCGATGACCGCGGTGAACACTCTACACCAAGACATGCCCGCAACGGGAGGAGAATCGCTCGACCTGCAGGCGCTCACCAGGGCGCTGCTCGAATCGGCCCTCAACGCGATCATGGACGAGCAGGCCGACATGGCCTGCGAGGGCGGCGCCAACAGCCGCAACGGCTACCGCGAGCGCGGGCTGGTGACGCCGGCCGGCAAGATAACGCTGCGCATCCCGAAGCTGCGCTGCGGAACCTATTTCCCCGAGGGGATGCTGGAGAGATACAGCCGGGCGGACAAGGCGGTGGCGGCGGCTGAGGCCGAGATGTGCGCCAACGGGGTTTCGACGCGCAAGGTCGAGCGCATAGCACAGAGGATGGGAATCGACAGGCTGTCGTCGTCGCAGGTCAGCCGCATATGCGAGCGGCTCGACGCCGAAGTCGCCGCGCTTCGGGCGAGGAAGTTCGACATGGCCATGCCGTACCTCTTCTTGGATGCCGCCTACATCAAGTGCCGCCGCGGGGGCCGCGTGCGGTCCGCCGCCGTGGTCGCCGCCATAGCCGTCGGCGCCGACGGCGTCCGCCGCGTCGTGGGGCTTTCCGCCATCGACGCCGAGACCTACGCGGGCTGGCTCGGGTTCTGCCGCGACCTGCGCATGCGCGGCGTAGGCGGCGTGAAGTGCGTCACGAGCGACGCCCACGAGGGGCTGCGGCGCGCCATCGCCGAATGCTTCCCCGGCGCTGCGTGGCAGCGCTGCATCGTGCACCTCGAGCGCAACGTTTGCTCGATGCTGCCGTCTAAGCGCCAGCGAAAGGCCGCCGGCAAGGTCATGCAAGCGGCGTTCGCGCAGGAAGACCCCGCCATGGTGCGCGAGGCCTACCACGCCGCCATAGACGCGATCTCGTCGTTTTCCCAGGCAGCGGCCGGATTGCTCGAGGATGCCGAGTGCGACGCGCTCGCATACCTGCCGTTTCCAGCCGAGCACCGCCGCCGCATCAGGACCAATAACGTCCAAGAGCGCACCAACCGGGAGATCAAGCGCCGGACTCGCGCCGTGCAGGTGTTCCCGAGCGTCGAGTCGATGATCAGGCTCGTCGGCGCCGTGATGGCCGAATGCGACGAGGAGTGGTCGTGCCGCCATGCGATAGCGAGCATGGATTTGCTGGAGAAGGCCGCCGCCCCCGAGCCGGCGATCGGCGAAGAAGCGGCGGCGATGGCAGAGAGGCTGGTGCTCGTGGCGATGGACTCGGCCGGCATGCCCGGAAAGGCGGCATAGCGGTGGTATGATGCAGGCATTCTAGGCGGCTGCTGAAATTCCGCTTACACCAACGTTTGACGCACTACCGTGCTGACGACGCGGGTTCGGCGGCGGATCTCCCTGTTCAGCCGCTTGATTGCGCTCACGACGTCCTCGGCGATGCGCCTCATGGGCTCCCTCAGGTTCACCGACCCGTTCTCGAACCTCGGCATCGCCGGCAGCTCTCGCATGCTTTCTGATAGACCCCTCCATTGCGATCTTCGTCCTTTCCAAGAATCCGTTATGTCGCAATTCCAGATTCTAGGGCGAAGGCCGTTCCCCTTCAAAGCCATCCCGATTCGCTTCGCTTACATCAACTTTCCCGACACAATCTCCGGGTCGTGAACCGCCGTCCGCCCGCGCCCGCCTTCGGCGATATCTGACCAAGGCGGCTTGCATCAACGATCGGCGTACTACTACAAACCGAGGTTTGCATAACTGCTATGCGGAAAACTTCGCAACAAACTTGCGAGCTTTGAAGAGTTTTACCCCTAGGTATTCTTCTTTCTTGTCGATTTGGTTTTCGTATCGTTTGAGAATCTTTAAGCATAGGTTCTTTTTGGCGGTAGAGTTGCCGTCGATTCTCTTGCGGGCAATTGATTTCAGAATCGTTTGCTCCATTGCCTGCATCGCCGCAGCGCGGTTTGCGCAGAGATTCGTTTTGCTGCTATTTAGCCCCAGCGTATCATTAAGGTCATGGTTGATGTCCGGGTCGTCCGCATGGATTCTTCCGTCATGATGATAGGTAATGGTAGCAAGCGTTTCTGGCTTGAGCGGATTCACTGTCAAAGGCTCATTGCCGCGCCGCTTATCACACGTCGCACCGCTTCGACCATCGCAAACCGCGAGCATATTCTTGTATGACAAGCTCAAATCCCTATCGAAGCATGAGGTGGCGGGATGTTGCGGCGTTATATGCTCGATCGTTGCGGGGTTGTCGTTGGTGCCGATTCGACACATGCAATATGCGCACAGATGCCCCTGCTCAGCAATAAGAGCCTCGAGGACTTTTCGCTTATGCTCGCCACGTAGCGACGAATAGTCGAATGAGGCATCCGGGGTGTTTTGGATATCCCTCTTCGCTTCGGTTAGCGCTTTCGGCTCGTTGCCCTTGATAATGGGAATCATGACAGCAGCTCCTCGAGTTCGAGGGTTGTTTTTGCCGCTATAACATCGGGGTCATCTCCGCCGATAAGGGATTCGATGTTGATAATGACATCCTTTGCCGTTCTGTAATCTTCCTCGTCGATTGCGCGGTTGAATGATGCAAACAACTGCATAACGTTTTCTGGACGAGAGGTGGCGCCGAGTACGGTATTGAGGATGTCGCTTGCGTCGCGTCCCCGGGTTTCTGTTGCGGGTATGGCTGTAGAGCACTCTTCAAGTATGCGAATGTTGTTCCGCGGAACCGAAGCGACAACGACAGGGGAGTGCGTGGTTGTGATAAATTGCACGTTCGGGAAAATTCGCACTAGATCGTCGAGGATGCGCGCTTGCCAACGAGGATGCAGATGCAGATCGATTTCGTCGATTAAGACGACGCCAGGCGTTTCAAGCACATGCTCGCGTAAAGCGGGGTTAAGCGTTGCCATACGATAGGCAATATCGGCGATAAGGCTTATCGTTCCACGATAGCCGTCGCTCATGGAATGAAGCCTGTCGCGGTGATAAATACCGTTAGCATCGCGAAACGTGAAGATAAGCTGTTGTAGCTCCGCATCGTAATCGACCATCGCATTGTCAATTGACGCAGCAGAGTCAAAGCAAGTGGCGAGTGCCTTTTTGACGGCCGTGAATACTGCGCTTTCTCTTTTGTTCTGCCATTCCCACAATGACTGCCTCTTGAACCAGGCATTCATGCGTGAATCGTTCGAGGCGGCTTGCAAGGCGTCTTCGTAGCCCCTAGTTCTGTTAGGCAGGATATCTGACGAAGGACCATCTTGTTTCCAAAGGCGGTCCGTTCCGTATCGCGCAAGAATTGGCAACACCAAATCACTGTCGTCGGCTGCTGCAAGTTGTTGAATTCGTTCACCTGCATCGATGATGGTCTTGGCGTCTGCTCGCGTGGTGCGGCCCTTCGCGCTGTTCAGCGAACGGGTCCAAGATATCGATTCGTTAGCAACAACGCCAGCCGCGCTAATTACGACAGGATACTGCGGCTGCACAACCGTCATGTCGCCTTGCTTGATAACGACGCCTCGAGCATCGTTGGAAGAAATCGACGGCGACGTTGCGTATTCAATTTTATGGAACAGAGTTCCGAGTGCAATGGAGGCAGCATCAATCAACGTGCTTTTACCCGTTCCGTTATCGCCAACAAGAACGGTGAGTTTCTGGTCAAAGTCGATGGAAAGCGATTCGAACCTCCGGAAGTTACTAATCTCAAGTTCGCTAATTCGCAACTCTGTGTTGGCGAATCCCACAATAACCTCCTGTGTTTTGCGCTGGCGGTCAGCCAATTAAGCTCTTGTGCCGGATCAAACAGGTTCATTATAGTCGATGGCTTACGGGCTTCGGCTTTTGCGATATGCTACCTTCGTTGCTGACGTACGGAAAACGCAACCAGCTGAATCAACCAATATAGGCAGGAGATGAGGTCTTTCTGCTTTGGTTTAAGCCTTGTGAATCAGCTATAGACGACAGTGCCTATTCTGCCAAAGGTTCATCGGCTCGGATTTTCGCGATGCTGCCCATTTATTGATGAAGAGTTGTAGTTTTCTTGCTTGTCGGGATCAATTTCCTTATCAAGCTGTGTTGTTAATAATTTTACGCACTTTTAGGCAGCCGCCGGTACGGCTACTCATTGATCAGGGACGCGTCCAGGTATCGGTGGGAGCCCCATTCGCTGTTCGCGACGTATTTCAGGCGGGCGGCCACCAGCATGAGGGCCGACTTTCCATCGGGGAAAGTGCCGACGACGCGGGTACGCCGCCTTATCTCCCTGTTGAGCCGCTCGATGGCGTTGTTCGTGCGGATGCACCGCCAAGGCTCGCGGGGCATCTCGCAGTACGTCAGCGTCTCGGCGAAGCCCTCGCGCACGACCTTTGCGGCCTCCTTCAGCCTCATCGATTCGAGCTCGGCGGCCATCGACCCCGCCTTGGCCGCCGAGGTGAATCTGAATCTGAACCTACCCCAGATCCGTTGACAAGTCGATTTCCGTTTCGGTGAACTGGGACTGTTTTATGGACATCCGGAATCGAGCTAATGAGCGCACTGCCGCTCATATTCCACGGGCGATAGGTTGCCGAGGGACGAATGCGGCCGCCTGGTATTGTAATACAGCTCGATGAACTCGAATATTTCCTGCCTGGCCTCTATCCGGGTGTCGTACTTGCGATCGAGGGGAAGCTCCCTTTTCAGGGTCTTGAAGAACGACTCCATGACGGCGTTGTCGTAAGGGCAGCCCTTGCGGGAAAACGATTGGACGAACCCGCGATTCTCGAGCTCCCTGCAAAACCTGCTCGAGGTGCATTGGCTGCCCCTATCCGTGTGCACCATGAGTCCTTCTTCCGGATTTTCCCTGTTCGCAGCATTGTCAAGGGCGTCGATTACCAGATTCTCGTTGATGCGGGGGACACTTGCCATCCGACTATCTTGCGAGAGAGCAGGTCGAGGTAGGTGGCCAGGTAGAGCCATCCTTCCCTCGTGGGTATGCAGGCGATGTCGCCGCACCACACGCTGTTCCTCTTTTGGACGGAGAATTCCCTGTTCAAGACATTGGCCCCTTTGCCTGAGGCCTTTCCGCCCCTTCCGTGCTTCCTGGGGCCCCTGCAGGATACCAGCCCTTTCCTCGCCATCATGCGCTGCACGGTCTTGCCGTTCGCGACGATGCCGATCTTGCGAAGCTCGACGACGATCCGCCTCGACCCGTACCTGCGATTGCTGGCGTAGAAGACGTCCTCGACGAACGGCTCCAGCGCCTCGCGGGCTATCTGCCTTGATGATTTGGGGCGGTTCAGGAAGGCATAGCATCCGCCCCTGCTGACGCCCAGCGCCCCGCATGCCTTCTTGACGCCCATCCCATGCTCGCCGGTCCTCACGAACTCGAACCTCACGCTTGGGCTTGCCTCAAGAAGGCCCGGAATTTTTTTAGCATCGCGACCTCCTTGCGGAGCTCCTCGTTCTCCTTCTTGAGCTTCAGTATCTCGTAATTCTTGTTCGCGACGGGGTTGCCGCTTCCGGGGAACGCGTCCTCGCCGTCGGCCTCATATTCCGCCGCCCACCTTCTGAGGGTGCAGCACGGCACGTTGAGCCGATCGGATAGCCCCTTGACCGGGATCTCTCCCTCGAGAACCAATCTCGCGGCGGAAAGCTTGAATTGCCTGTCGTAGCGTTTTCCTGGCATAGTTTGAACACCTTTCCAATCGAAACGCTCGATTCTCCGTGTCCATTATATTGTCCCAGTCCAGTCCTCCCGGTCCTCTTCTGGTCCAGGATTTCCACTGCAGTCCCAATCGGCTATCTTATTAATTTCTATTGATGGATACACGGAATTTGCGTTGCGCAAAGAAGGGAAGATGCAAAGGTGCTTCAACTATTTCCGGTGCTTAATTATCAATTAAAAAACAAGCGTGAGCTAACCCGCCATGAATATCGTCATGAATGGCGTAAGGTGATTGAATATGATGGCGTTATGGGAGTGGTTCGGCCTGTATTAGTCGCTCAGGTCGTTGCTTTTATCGCTTCAGCGCTCTTGTTCTCAGGGAAAATTGCAATAGGCTATTTAGCAATCAATATGGCTGAACCATTCGATGCGCGAGTTCGGCAGATTTTTTCATCATTTAGGGATGACCCTGCCGGCTTTCTGTCGTTCGCGGTATTGACATTCAGTGTTTGCGTTTTCTTTTGGTTCTATCTGAAAAAGGATTTTGTTACTAAGTTTGCGTTAAGGAAAGCCATTCCAAGAGACACTTGTGCAAATCGCGCTTCTTATTCAAGACGTGCAATTATGTCGTCAAATGCGAGCACGGTTAATTTTGCTGTACAGTGTGCGATTGCCGTTTTAGCGGCAACATTGCTAGTTTCTTCGTTGTTTCGGCTTGAATTATCGACAACCCTAATGGCTCTCGTGGTGTATGCGATTTCTGTCGTTCATATCTGGTCTTTATTTCGAATAAAGGATGACGAGAAGACAGCATGCGGATGCAAAGTTAAGTGTTGTTGCGCGATTCTTGCTACAATAGCAGTTGCCATTGTATTGATTGCTTTCGTTGAGTCATTTGGCGATTTTCTTGGTGGTCTACAACCAATACGGAATTTATGTTTGACGATAGCATATCTTGCTGAATCTTTTTGGCTTGTGATGTTTGGCATTTGGTACTTGCTGCTCTTTTATGAATGGCGAATCCCGAAACAACGAGTAAGTTGCATCAAGAAGAAACAAAAAGTCGATCTTCAGACGATCAACGATGCAGATGCAGGCAAAAAAGGCACATTCCGAGATTGGTTAAAAAGGGACATGGAAATAATGTGGATTGTCGCTGTCGCGCTAATTCCTGTTCTCGCAGTGATGATTATTGAGTCAGCTCAGCTCTTGTGCGTGCTAATAGGCTTACTGTATCAGTTGCTTAATCTTGTAGTTCAGCCTATATGGTAAGTTAAGGCAGATATCTTTGATAGGAAATAGCATTCTTGACGAATGTGTTCAGATGGAAAAGATTGAATCTGGTATTCTGAAGAAAGCAAAATAGATTTGTTTCGGTGCCGTCAATAGTTTTGCGCACTTTTAGCTAGCCGTCAGCACGACTGCTCTTTGAGAAGCGACACGTCCAGGTAGCGGCGGGAGCCCCACTCGCTGTCGGCGACGTACTTCAGGCGGGCGGCCACAAGCATCAGGACGGACTTGCCGTCGGGAAAGGTGCCGACCACGCGGGTGCGCCGGCGTATCTCCCTGCTCAGGCGTTCGATCGCGTTGTTCGTCCGGATGCGCCGCCAATGCTCGCGGGGCATCTCGCAGTACGTCAGCGTCTCGACGAAGCCGTCGCGCACGACCTTGGCGGCCTCCTTGAGCCTCATCGACTCGAGCTCGGCGGCCACCGACCCCGCCTTGGCCGATGCCGCCTCGCGCGACTCCATGGCGTGGATGGCCTTGAGCATGGCCGCGACCTGGGAGCGCTTCGATTTGGGGACCTTGGCCGGCGCATTGCGGTAGAAATGAACGGTGCAGCGCTGGTATTTTGCCCCGGGGGGACACCTCGGCGATCGAGCCGACCATGCCGGCGGTCTTGTCGCCGGTGAACATGCGCACGCCGCGAAGGCCGCGCGACTTCAGCCACGACAGGAAGCCGCGCCAGCACTCCTTGGACTCCGTGAAGCCCTCGGCGCAGCCGATGACCTCGCGGTATCCGTCCTCGTTCGCGTCGATTGCCACCATCACCGCCACGTTCTCGTAGGAGCCGCTCCAGCTGCGCTTCAGGTAGATGCCGTCGACGTAGACGTAAGGGTATTCGCGGGTCAGCGGCCGGCACCGCCACTCGTCGGCCGATTTGAACGCCTTGTCGTTGAGATTGGAGACCGTGCCGGCGGAGACGCCCGCGCCCCACAGGATCTCGCCGACGTCCTCGATGCGCCGCGTCGACACCCCGGCAAGGTACATCTCGATGATGGCCTCCTCGACGCTGGTCTCGCGCCTCTTGCAGCGCTCGACGACGGCGGTGGCGAAGCGCATGCCCTTGAGCTTGGGCATCCTGAGCGCGACCTGGCCCGACGTCGTGGTGAGTCCGCGCTCGCAGTGCCCGGCGCGGTAAGCGGTCCGCTCGTCGTAGCGCTCGTAGGGCCCGGCGCCGACGAGCTGGTCGGCCTCCTCGTCGAGTATGGTAATCGGCTTGGATGTGGACTGCCTCCTAGCATGATTGAATTCGACACTCAAATCATACCGACGGCACGCGCCATGTCCTTTCTCTTTTCTGGGTGTGCTCAGCTTTCAAAGTGCGCATGGTGTCTTATGTTATCGTTGAAGAGGAAGTAGCGCCTACTATCGCGCCGCTGTGCACAAGCGCGATTGTAGATACGGCGTCGTCGCTGGTGTTTTGGTGCTTAGACGTGGTGGAGGGCCGTAATGAAGCCAAATGAATTCTCGCCCAGCGCGAGACGGGGAATTCCTAAAGGTGCTGCGCGCCTCATCGCTATCTGCATTGCGGTTATCGTCATCCCGCCCTTGATCGTTTTCCTGCTGTACTCTATTGGCAAAAGTTGCCCTGTGATTGTGATTCCCTGGACCGCAGGCGAGATGCTCGGGTATTGCGGAGCCGTGGATGCTGCCGTCGTCGCCTTGCTCGGCTTGTTTTTTAGCATACGGGATGGATGGGAGCAGCAGCGCGCGCAGCTTAGGGAAAGCATCGCCCCGTACTTCTCGATGGTCATTCTGGAGGCGATGAACAAAAAGAATCCCTTCTCTCCCTCCGTGAGCGCCAAAGGGAGTGAGACGAAGGCAGGTTGTGACGACGATTTGCCGTCCGGCTATTGCGAGGTCGATGTTCGTGAGGTGTATGCCATAGTCGGCGACGACATCGTTTATCGCTCGAGGCCTACCGACAATCAACGTGAGCGCGTTGAATCGACTCTGCTTACGGAGGAGGTTGCCGAGGGTACATTCGCGATTGTCTCGAACCCCGTTATCAGCATTCCCCTGAGGTTTCGTAATGTTGGCCAGGGCTGTGCCAACGGCGTCCGCGTCGGAGTGAACCGCAAGGAGGGGTTCATTGATGAGCTTCGTAAAATCACGCAAGGATGATTCGATTAGCTATCTATCGAAGAGGGCGGTCGATGAGCTGCTTTCTATTCAGGAGCAAAATGGGCTTGCGAAAGAGGTGGCCACTGGCAAGCTTATTGCTCAAAAGCTCCATTGCCGCGACAGGAAAGACATAGCCTTTGCTATTCGCGTAATGGAAGACGACATTGCCTCCTTATGCGGGAAACCAGAATTTCTCTCTTTCGAATCGATGCTGTCGGTTATAGCGATTATCGTTGCAATTGCGGCGGCTATCCCTTCGTTTCGGTCCGTGCTTCAAAATGATTGTTCCTCTGCGCTAACGTATGTTGGCCTTGCTGTTGCGATAGCGGTATTCGCAACCTTGCTATTGTTTCAGAGCGTGCGCCAGTGGGCTTGTCCTCGTAAGCGCAATGGTATTGCTAAGCAGCTTGAAGAGGCTAAAGATTGTCTCATTTCGTTTTACTATTTCGGGCAAGACGATGTTGAAGTGAAGTGCGACAATGAAAATATCTGCGAATCGCGTAAATGCGACGAAGAGCCGGGCGATAAGCGGGGGGCAAGTAGCGGCCTACTTCAATGAGCTGGGCACCTACTGCGAGGCGCGAGGGCTCTCTACCGCCGACGTCATCGAGGGCGTGTGCCTGGAGCCGCGCATCGGCTCCCACTACAACAACCCCAGCTTCGGCTACGGCGGCTACTGCCTGCCCAAGGACACCAAGCAGCTGCTGGCCAACTACAAGGACGTGTCGCAGAACCTCATCGAGGCGATTGTCGAGTCCAACCGCACGCGCAAGGACTTCGTCGCCGAGCAGGTGGTCGACCGCGTGATGTCGCTGGTGTACGAGGGCAGGCCCAAGCCGGTGGTGGGCGTGTACCGCCTGACCATGAAGTCCAACTCCGACAACTTCCGCGCCTCGTCGATCCAGGGCATCATGAAGCGCGTCAAGACCAAGGGCATCCCCGTGGCGGTCTACGAGCCCACTCTGGGCGCGTCCGAGTTCTTCGGCAGCGAGGTGACGCACGACCTTGAGGCCTTCAAGCAGCGCTGCGACGTGATCGTGGTCAACCGCTGGAGCGACGACCTGTCCGACGTGGCGGAAAAGGTGTATACGAGGGATTTGTTCAAGCGGGATTAGGGTATTCGCTAGGGAACAAGATTGAGAGCATGGCGGAAATGATGAAGGACGCAACATTCCTCTTCTGGAATCTCGGATGCGCGAACAATCCACAACTGTTGCGACTAGCATCTTCGGGAGCTGCAAATTAAGGGAATAAAAATATACCCCCGAGTTTCGCATGCAGCAGAGGCGCCGGGGGTTTCACAATTACGAGAATAGCACAGTGGTCGTGGCATAGCGTAAAATTCACAGCAACTTCTGCCGACTTCAAAGGAACAAGCCATGACCTTAGACACTTTCAGCACATCTGGCCAAAAGAACTCTCGGGACCATATCAATATTTTGCTGAAGCCCAATAAAGGTATGGCCTCTTATTTCATACGTAGAGTCGAAGAGGGAATTTCCGAAGGGCATAGGGTTTTCAAGATCAAATTTCCAGATAAGGCAGCTCCGCTGTTCCCAAACTACTGCGTTCCGCTTGCCGGGGCAATTGACTATTATCGCGCATCGCACAACTGCGTGTTCTTGCCGTCTCGTTCGACTTCGGGGAACTCGCCGGCGGGAAAAATCGGATTGCTAGAGCCGTTTACTGATTTTCCGGACAGCACTACGGGGCCCTTTCTTAATAAAATCTGGAAGTTTGACGAGAGCAATCACTACGAACTTGTTTCGGGTATCGTCTCGTCGATTCGAAGGTCGATTGAGTTCGGGCGTGGCGTTCTCGGCAGCATCGAGCTATGCCTTAACGAAGTTACCGACAACATCCTTCTTCACGCAAGCCGCCAAGATGATTGCCTCGAGCTTGGTTACGTGATGGCTCAAGTTCACAAGGAATCGGGTCGCATTGCTATCGCGGTCTACGACAACGGGGCGGGCATTCCGTCGTCTCTTCGTTCCGCTGGGTATGAATTCGATGGACCGGAGGCGGCTATCTTGCTGGCTTTGCAACGTGGGGTAACCGATAATCGCGGTGCGGGAAATGGGCTGTGGGTGCTAAACGAAACCGTGCGGGCGGGTCGTGGATCCCTTGAGATAACTACTGACGGGGTTCAATACTCTCTTCGCCATTTGCGCGGGGAAGAGAAAGCGACATTCAGCCTGCGGAGCAAGATGCCGATCGGGGGAACGACCCTTGTCGACTTCCAGCTAAAGGCCACGGACCCCATTAGCCTTGAGGATATCGTTGGGGAAAGCGGCATGGTCGATCTTTGGGCCGAGGCTCATGAGGACGCTGCAGACGAGCGGGATATGAGGCTGTCCGTCAAAAAAAGAATCCGCTGGGCTGGGTAGCCGATTTGATGCCGAGCAATTTCGGATGCTGGTGGAGAATTGCCTTGTCGAGGCGGACGGGAAGGTGATCATTGACTTTGAAGGCGTCGAGTCCATCAGCCTCTCTTTCGCCGATGAGTTAATTAGGAAATTGGTCAGCAAGTACGGCCTGATAGGGTTCATGCAGCGTTTTCGCATGGAGAACCTGAGCAGGGAATGCGCGGCTGCGATTAACGCTGTGACCAAGCAATAGCAGCGGTAGGCGGTTTGGGAAGGTGCGTGTACGGACTTTGCATGAGGATCTCGGGTTGCTTGAGCAGCCGTTGATTGTCGACACCGATTTACCGGTCTGAAGACGAGAAAAGGGGGCTGTATCAAAAGTGATTTCGATACAGCCCCCTTTTCTTGCATCCAAAGCACTCAGACGATGCGGCTTGCTGCGAAAAAGCAAAGAGGGGCCGGCTTACGCCATAGCCCCTGCCGCCATCTTCCCCTTTTCGCATTCTGCCAGGAAGAGCTTTCGTATGTTGTGGCCCGCGGCAACCAATCTCCACTCGAGCGTCACCTTCTCAAGGCCCCTTAACGTGATCCTTGTGAACCCGAGGTTTCTCTTGATGTCGCCGAACACGGTCTCCACGTCGACGGAGCGCCTCTTCTGCAAGGCGGACCCTATATCTGTGCGCAGCATCTTGCTGGCGCGGCTCATGAAGGCGTTCAAGGTCGGGTTCACCTGGATCCGCTTCGGGGAATCCGGGTCCGCCGACTTCGAGCACCTTGCCCTGCGGGAGCAGCCCGAGCAGTCCTCGCGCTCGTATGTCCGCACCGCGCTCTCGTAGCCCAGATCAGACACCCGCCGCGATTCTCCGCAAAAGGCAAGCGTCCGGCCCTCCGGGCAGGCGTGCTTGTCGGAGTTCTCGTCGTGCGCCCAGTTGGCGACCATCATCTCGTCGTCGAGCCATTTCTCGTTGCGGCACTCGCGGAAGAACTCGTTGTGCTTGACGTAGGCGTCTGCGCCCCCGCGCTCGAGGTAGGCGTAGTTCTCCTCGCTGCCGTAGCCGGCGTCGGCCACGAAGTTTGCGGGCAGGTGACCGATCCTCTCCTTGACGTGCTCGCAGCGCGGGATGGCGCAGGCCGTGTCTCCGGGGCGCTGGTGGACGGTGGTGCCGACGATGAACTGGTTCTCGGTGCCGGCTTGCACGTTGTAGGCCGCCTTGAGCTGGCCGTTTCCCATGGCGTCGTCCTTCATCCGCATGAACGTGGCGTCCGCATCGGTCTTGGAGAAGCTCTTGCGGCCGGCGAAGACGGCCTGCTGCCGCTCGTATTTCTCCATCCTGGGGAGGTAGTCGCGCCTGATGGAGCCGGAGGCCTTTCTCAGCTCTTTGGCCTCGCGGTCTCTGCCCCGGCCGGCCTCGCGCCTGGTCCTGAGCCTCGCGTTGATTGTTTTTCACAAGCGGAAGGTTTTAAAAAGGGACTGCGGTGGAAATCCTGGACCGTTTGGGATTAGGCGATTAGCCTCAAATCCCTTCGATACCGCATCGGGTTCTTGTAGCCCAGGTCGCTTTTCAGCCTGACGTCCCTGTACCATCTGAGATACGCGTCGAGTATGTCCGCGAATTCGTCGAGCGTGACTCCGTCCCAATCCCCGCCGTAGAAAAACTCTGTCTTAAGCCTTCCGAAGAAGCCCTCGGTGCGTGCGTTGTCCGGGCTGCAGCCCTTCCTCGACATCGACCTCACGATGCCGTGATCCTTGCATATCCTTATCCACCCGGGCCAGCGATAGTGGCAGCCTCGGATGCCCTTCTAAATGTCAAGAGCAATTCACGAGCTCGCTTTGCCTTTTTATGACGTAGTAGACCTCCCGCGCGATATAGCGCTTCAGGCACCTTATAGCCTCCATCTTGGTGCGCTCATCGGTCCTGAGCCTCCCTATGGCGATGATGTGGATCGCGGAGTTCGCCTGCCTGTCGCTGCCGCGGTTGAGCCTGCGCCGATACGTTATCCCCGACGAGACGGGAACGGGCGCGACGCCGCAGAGCATGGCGAAGGACGCTTCCGACCTGAGCCTTTCGGGGTTGTCTCCGACAGTGACCATCAGCTGAGCCGCCGATTGGGCGCCGCCGCGCTTGAGCTGGACCAGCAGCGGGGCGGCGTCGGCCAGTATCGCGTCTATCATGTCATCGAGCTCGGAGACTTCGTCGTCCAAGTCGACGTAGCGCTTGGCGAGGCGTTTCAAGGCTATCTTGGCGGCGCCGAGCGGGGTCCTGAAGTCGGTCGAGTCCGGCCGCGTCGCGACCAGATGCCTTATCAGCTGCATGCGCGTCATGCCGCGCAGCTCCTCGGGCGCCGATATTATGTCGGCCCTTATCATCTGCAGCGCGACCCTCCGCGCCGCTACGGCCGTCGACCTGGTCTTTTGCAGCATCCTGAGGGCTTCGACCATGCCGTCGCGGCTCTTCGGCGTGACGGTCCTCGCGCCGGTGAACGCCGCCTCGGCGGCCATCTCCGCGTCGATGAAGTCGTCCTTGCCGCGCTTCCTGCGCACGGTCTTGTCGGGGAAGGTCACCTCCAGCACGGCGAATCCGTTCTTGGCGAGATGCCGGGTCAGGCCGCTCCCGTACGATCCGGAGCACTCTACTCCGACCCTGAGCACGTCGCCCAGCGACCCCGCCCACGACTCGAGCAGCCTGTAACCCTGGCGGGTCGTGGGGAAGCATTCCTCGCCGACCAGCGTCCCCTGCCAGTCCACCGCCGCCGCCACATGGATCTCCTTGTGCGTGTCGACGCCGATGATAACTTGCCCTTGCCTCGGTCTTTGCATGTCCGGCTCCTTAAGCGTAAGGTATGCTTTGCGCGCTCTCGCCGAGCCGGTTGCCGGACAGGACGGTAACGGGATGCATCGCAGGCATCTGGCCCTTCTTGGGTCACGGACCGGGGAGGCGAGGGCCTCCGTCGGAACCGCCCCGAGCAACCGACAAATCCGGGGAATGACATGGCGTCGATCTTCGTGCGGGCCGGGATGCGCGGGTCGACCGTCAATCGGAGTGCGGGTCAGGATGCTGCGATGCGGTCCCGACTGCAGGATGCGGCTCTGTTCCGCTTGCCGCAAAACCTGCTGGCGGCATTCTTGCTGTCGTCATGGAGCACGAGGCTCCGGTCGCTTGGGGGGGGGTCGCGGCCGACGACCCGCTCGATCGCGTCGATCGCGAGCTCCTCCGTGACGCGGTCCGACATCGACCGGTCGACCACCTTGCGCGAGAAGACGTCTCTCGCGAGCCCTTCCAGGCTCTCGCGCTCTATCCGCGCGTTCGACTTGCGCCTGCGGACGCATTCGCAATAGCCGGATTCGGGGACTTTCGTCGGCTCGCATGCCTTCCCGATGGGGCCGAGCTCGTCCCTATGCGCCTTGAGGGACCCGTTTGAACAGGGGACGGAGGTGTGTTCGTTGCGATGTCGGGAGTTGCGCCCGCGTTGGCGCTTACGGCTGCCGCGGCTTCGCCCACGGACGCCCCCCGCGGGTTCTGGGTGGTTTCGCAGAAAATGGGCGCCGATTTCGCCATGGGTCCTTGGCTTCTGTGCGGTTTTCGGAGGGGGGTTGTTCGCTGTCGGCTCTGCCGACCTGGGGAAACGTTGGCGCTGGATGGCGTTTCGGGCTGATTCGGCCTGCGAAATGTATACGTTAGCTTAATAACGGCCCGCTCTTCGGTTTAAAAACGGGCCACTCCC